>ERZ795059.284-NODE-284-length-70349-cov-10.535650_pt1 | contig 70349 bp, 48 predicted proteins | sample MGYA00375143_ERZ795059 | MGnify/ENA primary metagenome ERZ795059 (study PRJEB30188, sample SAMN05720168) | activated sludge metagenome | isolation source: Anaerobic digester | place: USA | collected 2015-01-07 ... | reverse complement strand
GATACACGAACATCCTTGGCGCACTGTACCTGCGAATTTCACCCCCGCCGCATCCGCCCCCGCAGACCGGGTCCCTGAAGGGTGAACGCTTAATTCTCCTTCTGCATTTCCTTCAGGGCTTCGTTAATATCATCCTGCGACAATTGATTTGCTTTAGAGACGATCTGTTCTTGTGCATTCGTGACAACCACCTGGGAACCTGCCTTGAGCGTATGCTGGCCTAAGGTAACGATGCGCGTTTTGTCATCAATGCCGGATAGAATTTCGATGCTATTGCTATCCTCCAGTCCCGTTTGCACTTCAATCCGCTCAGCAAATTGTTTGGGTTCCGCAGGCTTTTCGGCGGGTTTCTCTGGCGCTGGCTGGCTGGGCGCCGGGGTTTCTTCCCGAATGACCATCAGATAGGATCGTGCATTTTCCTCGATGAGGGCGTCTTTAGGGATGAGAATCGCGTTTTCGTGCGTCTCCATTACCAGTTTCACCCGTGCGAATGCGGCTTCACGCAGGTATTGGCGCGATTCCTCGTCAAAGTCAAGAATGACTTTAACCGTGCCGCTGGTAAAATCGACGTTGGGGTTAATCCGGCGGACATGGGCCGTAAATTCTTTGTCTTCGGCGGAATCGATGCTTACTTTGGCGGTTTGACCAATCTGCAAGCGTTGTAATTCTTTTTCGGGCGCATTGATGGGAAGAATGTAGGAATTTGGATCTACAATGGAGAACACAGGGGCGCCCGATGCCACCATCATGCCTTGTTGGACCGTGCGTTTTGTAATCACCCCGCTAATTGGCGCATCTATGGTCTGATTGCGGATTTGCACTTCGAGCAGTTCCAAGGCGGCTTTTGCCTGTTCATAGGCAAAACGCGTATTGTCTCGTTCCGCCTTTGCCCCAATCCCTTCCGCGAGGCTTTGCTCCGCGATTTCATAGGCGGTTTTTTGTTGTTCCACGCTTACCCGGCTCTGCCGTAGACGGGCTTCCAGTTCTTGCTTATCCAATTCGGCCAAGATCTGGCCTTCCTTTACTTCATCTCCTTCTTCCACCATGACTTTTAAGCATTGGCCAATGCCTTTGGAAAGGACGTCCACGCGCCGTTCCGCCATGATCCGCGTTGTGGTTTCGAAATAAGAAGAAATATTCTCGCGTTTGGGCAGTTCCACCTGGACCGGGATCAAAATAGGCTCGGATTCCGCGGCCTTGCTTTCCAGGGCGGCTTTCTCGGATGTTTTTCCTTGTACTTCGCTATTGCAGCCCATGCTGATGACGGCCATCAGGATCACTGTGCTTATTACCCAGCCACTACGCATAAACCCTCAATATTTTTACGTTGTTAACTGCATTTTCTTGCGCAACCCGACCACCTAGGCATCCGCTCCGCCACCCCGGCGAATCTATTAATGTAATGTATAGAATAAGTACACCTTAGACTCGCAAATGTTACATTCTGTTTCGCTCTAGTTTCTACCTACATCTTTATCACATTTCGCAAGCAGGTTTCAATGAAAATCTCTAGGAAATGCAGGGTCCGTGCCGTTGCGGGTTTTTTCTTGATTTTTCGGGTTTTTGCAGTATCCGAGGGGGGGGATCCCTTTTTAGAAAGGCGGGCGCCTGAAAAATTGTTGACACCGGAGTATGAAACTGGCATCATGCTAGCGTGTATTGTTGTGTCTCCACGACGGATCTTGGGGACATAGTGCCCGTATGCACGCTATTTTTTAGCGTAAGGGGTTGGAAACTAAGGAGTGGACTACATGCTTGGTATGCGGCGTATTGCAGCAGGAACATTCCTGGCGGGAATGGTAGCGGTAATGCTGACGGGGTGCCCACAAGACGTTGGGGTGACCTTGTTGGTGGCTCCAAAAACCTTGGAGTTCGGATCGTCCCTGAATCAGTTGGGATTTACGATTACCCGGAGTTTCACCAGCACCACGGCGGGTCCCGTGGTGGTGCGTTCCACTGTGCCCTGGATTATCCCCGAAACGTGCACCGACACGGGGGACGGTTGCTTTACGGACAGCCGCGTGGACGTATTGTTCATCCCGGTGCGGGTGGATCGATCAGCCATGACGCTGGGAAAGAATGAAGGAGTGCTGTCGGTGGAAGCGGCGCATGCCTCCACCCAATACGTTACGGTGAAAGCGCAAGATTTGCTTCAGGTGGATTTTACCGCCGCCACCCAAACTCCGGAATTGGGGAGGCCGGTGCAATTCACCGATGAAAGTCTTGTGGCCGACGGGGATGACCCCATTATTTCCTGGCGGTGGAATTTTGGCGATGGCGGCCAAAGCGTTTTGCAGAATCCGTCGCATATTTATGCCGTGGCCGGGCAATATGCGGTAACCCTTGCTGTCAATACGAATAGTCGCACGGAAACCGTAACCAAGGCGGCGTTTATTAATGCGGGAAGTTCGGCGCCTGCCGCGGATTTTCAGGCGGCGGCCACCAGCATTTTCGAGCGGGATGAAATTGGTTTTACGGATTTGTCCGTTTCGACGGCCTCCCCGATTGTTGCGCGGTTGTGGGATTTTGGCGACGGCCATACGAGTACGGCCGATGCGCCGATGCACCAATACAGCAAAACTGGAATGTACACTGTATCGTTGCGTGTGACTACGGCTTTGGGTGCAACAGACACCGAGACGAAAACCAACTACATCATTGTGCAGCGGACGCGGGGCCCTCAGGCGAATTTCGCCCTTTCCCAAGTCTCCCCTTATGTGTTGATAGCCGTGGAATTCCGGGATGTGTCGGATCCGGGCACTGCGCCCATCGAACAATGGGTGTGGGAATTTGGCGATGGCATCATCAGCCTGGAGCAAAATCCCACGCATGTGTATAGGAACGTGGGCCCGTATACCGTGCGGCTAACGGTTATCACGCAACATGGCTATGACACCGCCACGCAAAACATCGAAGTGGTGTATAAACCGCCCATTGCTGAGTTTGAAGCGGATAACACCAGCCCATCGGTGGATGAAGTTGTTCAGTTCACTGATTTGTCATTGCCTGGCGTGGCGCCCACGGGGCCGGCCGATGTGGATCGCTGGCACTGGGATTTCGGCGATGGGAAAACAAGCACCGCCCAGAATCCGGCACACGCTTACAACCGTGAAGGCACCTTTACGGTGTCATTGACGATCGGCAGCAGTGATTTACCCGCCACGATCACGGATACGGAAATTAAGAAGGACTATATTGTTGTTATCAAGGCTCCCGAACCCGCGTTCAGCATTGGGTCGGACAGCCCCTTCACGCGCGAAACGATTCCGTTTACCAATGAAACCATCCCCGGCACGGAAACGGGTCTTACGTATGAATGGACTTTTGGCGATAATAGCGCCCCGGTGACGGAGGAAAATCCCACGCATGTATATAGTCAGCCGGGCACCTATACGGTTGAACTTACCGCAAAAACCTCCACGCGGGAAGTGAGTGTATCGAAACAACTGGTGGTGGATGCCCGTCCGGATCCGGATTTCACCGCGAATCCCGTCAAAGGCACCACGGCCGATGCAATCCAGTTTACGGACACCACCAACACCACCAATACGCGGCCCGTGGAAACGCGTTTATGGCGTTTTGGGGACGGTGCGCTGAGCACTGTGCAGAATCCCGACCATATGTATTCCGCCCTGGGCCAGTATACGGTGTCGTTGACCATCACATTCAGCCATTCCGTCAGCCATAAAATTTTCTCCGCGGAAGAAATCAAGACCAATTACATTACCATCAGCCTCCCCACGCCGCCGACGGCCAGTTTTTCCGTGGAAACCACCTGCGCGGCGGTCAACGTGCCCATCCAGTTTACGGATACCTCGACACCCGGTAGCGCCCCCGCGATCATTTCCTGGCGCTGGACGTTTGGCGATGGCGCCACGAGTTCACTGAAGAATCCCTTGCACGCCTATGCGCGTCCGGGCGATTATACGATAACGTTGCAGGTTACCACGGAGGATCGTTATGCGCCCTATAATACCGATTCCGCCATGCAGGAAGATTATATAAGCTGCCTGGCGGGAGTGACCGCTTTGGACACCTATGTCGCCGCCGCGGATCCTGAATATGGGTTTGAACAATTGGTTCCGCCCACAAAGGTGACGGTATCGCAGGGCGTCTTGTCGGCCACGGTGACGGTCCGGGTTATGGAGCTTACGTCGCAACGGTGGCGGACGACGGAGGATTACCGGATTGTGGCGGATGATTCGTCGGTCTGGAAACACCACATGACCATCGTGGAGCCGGAAGAGGCCAGTGGCAATACGGCCATCCTTTACATTAACGGCGGAAACAATGGAAGCTCCGTGCCCAATCCCTCGCATCCCAGTGATGATCTTGAAGCCGAGATGAAAGCCTCGGCCGTACTGCAATCGGTGTTGGTGGATCTGCGTCAAGTGCCGAATCAGCCGATTGTATTTGAGGAAGATCGGGAGAATGGCGTGGATCTGCGGGAACGGACGGAAGACTCGATTATTTCGTATACCTACGACAAATACCTGAACGAGCGGAGCGCCGGAGGCAATGAGGCGGACTACAATACCTGGCCGTTGTTGCTGCCGATGGTGAAGAGCGCCGTCCGGGCCATGGATGCGGTCCAGGACATTTATAGCCAGGATTTGATGACCGGAGCCTTTTACAGCCGCAACCCCGTGGAGAAATTCATTGTGTCGGGCGGTTCCAAGCGCGGCTGGACCACGTGGTTGACCGCGGCCTATGAAGAAGGCCCCAACGGGCAACAGCGCGTGAAGGCCATTGCGCCGATTGTCATTGACGTCCTCAACATGGACCGGCAGATGCAACATCATTTTAATGCTTACGGTTATTGGGCGCCGGCGATTTACCCGTATGCCCAGGAAAAAGTGTTTGAGCGGTTCAGCGCCGAACATGAACAATATGCCGCGGCCCTGGATTTGATGCATATTGTCGATCCGTATGAGTACCGGTGCCGCCTGGAGAATATTCCCCGGTATTGCATGAATTCGTCCGGGGATCAATTCTTCCTTCCGGATGCGGCCCAGTGGTATTTCGACCGCTTGCCGGGCGATGAAAAATATCTGAATTACGTACCCAATTCCGATCATGGTCTTGGCGATGAGGCGGATCCCACGCAACCGGGCAACGCAACATCGGGTCTTTTGAGTTTCTTTGCCGCAATGCGCGACGGGTTGAGCCTGCCGCAGTTTTCCTGGTCGTTCGAGACCGACGGCTCTATCCTGGTGCGCACCCAGGGAACCACCCCATCGAGCGTGACGATGTATTATGCCAGCAATGCCGACGGACGGGATTTCCGCCTGGACAAGGTAGGCGCGATATGGGCCGCGAAAACGTTATCGGCGGAGGCTCCCGGGCGTTACCGGGCCTCCATGACGCGTCCGGCCCAAGGCTATAGCGCCTTCTATGTTCAGTTGAAATATCCAGGGCCGGCTTCTCTGTATAATATTTTCTCGTATATCTTAACTACACCCATTCGCGTGCTGCCATTCAACTCGGACGGGACCAATTTGTATCCCGTTTTTGCCGGAAAGCGCACGGTGGCGGGTATCGGCGCCGATCAGGTGCCGGTGGTGGCGGTTCATGGAACCCCCGAAGAAATGGGCCGCCAGTATGGCGGTCTTATGGCCAATGAGATCAAGGGTTCCTTGCCCGCTTTCCTGGCCGCCGCCCAGTTGAAGTATCCCAATCTGAGCAACGAAGCGCTGGATGCGGCATGGGACACGATTCAAGCCGCCTATGATCCCGGCAACACGGGCGCCATGTCCCGTGTTGAAGAAGAACTCATTGGCGTCGCGGAAGGATCCGGACTGTACGATCCCGCGATCCCCGAAGAGACCGATGGTTTACTAATGCTCCGGCGCGCCAATATGGTGCCGGTGCTGGCCGCGCTTTCCGGCAATGCCATAGCCACCACCCGCGACGCGAGCATGAGCGGGTACACCTATCAAAGCTGCAGCGTGAATTGGGCGCTGGACATCAATCTGCAGGGCATCCCCTGTGTGGTCATATATATTCCAGGAATGGCCCAGGGCTTCCCGCATGCCAATATCACGTTCGCTGGACTTGTCGGTTCCTTGACCGGCGTCAACCTCGCCGGTGTCGGCTTGTCCAGCGTGCCGGATGTTGATCTCTCCGGCGATCCCTATGTGTTCGATCTGACAGGCAAGCATTACAGCACGCTTTTCCGCGACATCCTCTATGATGCGAGAAACAAGCGTGACGCACGGCTCGCTCTGGAAGACAATCTGCTGTTCCGCCGTCAGCATTTTGTGGTGGCGGATGGGCGTTATCTCTTGAGCAGCTTCAAGGCACAAAGCATCGGGCCTGAAGCCTCCATCCTCTTCTGGAGTGAAGATGACCCTGCCGATGAATTCGCCCCACATACCGTCCCCTATACCGTGTATAGCGGGCCGGAAGCCGGGGCCGTTGCCGCCGGAGACACCGACGGGCCGGTTATCCAGTTGTTGCGCAGCAACATCGGGGCCATCGACCAAAATGACTTGAGCCAGGCATATTCCATCCTGGCCCCAATCCAAGGCAATACGAACCTTATGAATGTCATTTATGAAATACCGGATGATGACCTTGAGTTGAATGCCTATGTTTCGTATGCGCACGGAAGCCAGAATGCGTATCAGCGGCCTATGGTGGCCATCGATCTGCAAAGCTTCCTTCCGTAAATGGGCATGATCATCGTACAAGGCGCCGGAGTTGTTGCTTCGGCGCCTTTTCTCTCTCTTCAACAAAACCGCAACAGGGTTTTTCAATACAATCGGAGGAGTTTTGGACGTTATGTATAAAAAGCCCGCCATTACTTCAGGCACTGGCGCCGCTTCTTCCCTCAAGGATATTCCAGGCGTCCCGCTGGCAGTCACCATGGATGTTCCCTGGCGCCTTTTTCAGAAACAGGTCTCCTGGACTCCAGACCATGTGCATTTTGTATCCGATATGGACCTGCCCACCCTTGAAGCAGCAGACCGTCTCTGTCCCCATTGCGACGTGGTTGTGGGCATTGGCGGGGGATCCTGTTGCGACACTGCGAAATATCTGGCATGGAAACGGGGATGCCGGATGATTCTTGTACCCACCATAGTTTCGGTGGATGCCCCTCTGACTAACATGATTGCCGTGCGGGTGGACAAGAAAGTCCAGTATATCGGCGACATTTTCCCTGAGGAAATCATTATTGACTATCGCCTTATCCAAGAGGCCCCCAAAGAACTCAACCGGGCAGGCGCCTGCGACATTGCCAGCATTCATACGGCGCTCTTTGACTGGAAACTGGCCCATGAGAACACAGGCGAACCCTATTTTCCCGGCGTAGCCCGCGAAGCGCTGGCATGCCTTGAGGAATTGGATAGAAATGCCTCGGAAATCCATGACGTCACCTCCAAGGGGATCGACACGATTGTCGATCTGTTCCGGAGGGAGGTGGAATTCTGCGCGCGCATCGGCGCCAGCCGTCCTGAAGAAGGGGCTGAACATATTGTGGCGTATGGGATGGAACACCTCACTCGCCGTCATTTCCTGCATGGCGACTTGGTGGGGTTGGGAATATTCACCATCTCCCGGCTACAGCAAAACGCCCCGGAATGGGCGGAGAATCTTATCCGCCGCTGCGGATTGCGCTACACCGTTCCGGAGGCCACGCCCGCTGAAATCCGAAACTGTTTGTTGGGTCTGAGGGCCTTCAAAGAAAAAGCCCGCCTTTTTTATAGTGTGGTGGATACCTGTGAAATCACCGAACAATTTGTCGAAGACACCCTAGCCGCACTATATAAATAATCGATGTCCGGACTTTAGGAAGCCGGGCGGCGATCCCATGGGGCAACATTTTGTGGTGGATTGTTTTTTATCCACAATAGAATGTGTTTTAAAGGGGGAAATGACGCTAAAAGGCCTTGACTGCCCCCCATGTTTTTGCTATACTGCCTTCAACATACCGGGGAGTTTGTTTCAAAGTGAAAGTGAGTAGTACAGTGTACATGTAAAAAGAGGAGAAGCAACCCTGGGAAGTATCCGGGCATGTCCGGTGCAAGAAGGAGAAAACAATGCGTTCCATTAAAACAATAGTGATGATGGTCTTGCTGATGAGTGTTTGTGGCATGGTGTATGCCGAACTCCAGAATGTGGAGGTTGGCGGATCAATTCGCATCCGTGGGAATTGGTTTGAAGGCGAACATAACTCAAACGTGGATTTGTCCTTTATTGAACAGCGCACGCGGTTGAGCGTTAAGGCGGATTTCACCCAGAATGTCAGCGCTTTCTTTGAACTGGACAGCTATGACATCTGGGGGGAAGATTTCCGTTCCCAAAATTACATTACGGGCGGCGACACCCGTGCGCGGAGCGTGGATGATGTTGAGTTTTATCAGGCCTATATCCAGGCGAGCAATATGTGGGATACCGGCCTGCAACTCCGCATAGGCCGTCAGGAGATCATTCTGGGCAGCGGGTGGCTGGTCGGCAATAACAGCACCTCCTCATTCTTTACGGGGCTTTCTTTCGACGCTATCTTGCTGTCCTATGTGTTGGACGATAAATTCGCCGCGCATCTCCTATTCTCGAAGTTGGCGGAAACCATGCGCGATTTTGGCGAAAACGATACAGAAGTTTACGGGCTGTATCTGTCGTGCACGGCGGTGGAAAACATGGCCTTCGACCTTTACTACTTGTTCCTGCGCGATGACGGGCCAGTGATTGGTTCGGCGGGAGCGAACAATCTATTACGGGCGTTGTTCCCGAAATTTGCGGGGAAAACCGCCCAAACCGCGGATGTCCACACGGTTGGGCTCCGTGCCGCCGGAACCTATGAGGGGCTTGATTTTGAAGCGGAAACCGCCTTTCAATTCGGCTCCATCAGCGACGGCGGCCACCGCCACTTAAAGATTTGGGCGGCGGACAGCGACCTCACCTATTCCAATGTGGGAATCAATTTACAAACCGGGTATACCTTCGATGTAGTCACCAAGCCGCATCCTTTTGTGGGGTTTGCAGCCTTCCTGGGGTTGAACGACCATGGCAACCCCGATTTGCCTTTCAACCGCCTCTTCTCCAATTGGGAATACAGTGAGTTCCTTGAGAACACCGACTTATCCAATTGCTACGTGTTTCAAACCGGCTTAAAGCTCCATCCCGGCATTGACAGCGTCACCCTGAAAGCAGTGGCCTCTTGTTATGTATCAGACAAGGACGAAGGAAGCCGGAACCGCATGTATGATCTCTCCACCGGCAGCTTAGGAGAGCGTCTGCGGCATTGGGCCTGGAACACAGAGAACAATTGGAAACGGATTTTCGATGGCACGGGAAAATCCAGTAATGAAGCGGCATGGGAACTGGGTCTGTACGGGGATTATGCCTACAGCAAAGATCTTACTTTCCGCGCGGGCTATGCCCACCTGTGGACGGAGAGTGGCGTTGCCAACAGTGATCGCATTACACAGAATGGCACAGCGGCCTTCAACAGTGGAAACAATAAAGACTTGGATTATCTCTTCTTTGAGACCGAACTCAAATTCTGATTATTTCGAGGGATAAACTGAACCCCCGGGAGAGATTCCCGGGGGTTTTAATATGTTTAAAGGGCCTGGCAGCGGCCTTAAATAAGCTGGCAAATCCGCTCGGCCACGTATTCCACGATCTCCTGGACGCGATAGGTTCCTTCCTGAATCCGTTGCTTTGCCCGTTCTACTTCTTCCAGGCGGATTTCCTCTGCCTTGCTCTTTTGCTGGCTTTTGGCCATGGCCGCCGCTTTCGCGGTCCGGCTGATGGTGAGATCATCCTGAAGCTCGGTCAGGATGCGGGCATCTTTCTCTCGCCGGAGCGACTGCGGCTTTAGAGCCGCCGCTTCTGCGATTTTCTCTATGCCTGCAATTTCCATGACTCTTTTGCTCCATCGTTTTCAATTCTTCCATACAGTCATATCGGCATAAGGAAGCCGTTGCTTTAATTCCATTTTTCCCATGACACTGCGATTGCCCCGATTCCATCGGCAATCCGGCGATAGGCATCAGCCTTTGTGTATTGCACACTGGCAGAGATCCTGTCCACCCTGCCCAACGTTCGCTTACACCAAGGGATATCTCCTGCCTGCGCGCCCAGGATGAGAAGAGCATTTATTATGGAGAAGATCTATACGCGTATAGTCCGAGGCTTTGGCGATTTTTTCATCCGGAAGATAGTAGGATTTGCATGTATTCATATATTTATCATATTGTAACACAAAAAGCTATTAATTCCTGCATATGTCCTAATTTGTGAGGAATATTCCATTCTGAAATGAGGGAAATTCCCCGGACTTTTTTGCTATTGATAGTTACTCTTACAAAGAAGCGGGGAAAAGGGGATATTTTAGTATTATTCGACATCTACTATGTTTCGGTATGAAATATGCGTCCTTTCACGTATGAGTGCAATTTGGAGCTGTTAACGATGATAACAAAAAGAAATAAAGGGATGACGCTGATAGAACTGATGTTCGCAGCGGGAATCGTGGCCATGGCGTTGGCCATGCTCTTTGGCTCCCTGCTCAGCCTTTCCCTGATGGGGCAAGTGAATAAGAGCCGCATGGACGCCATTGCTTCGTTGAATAATATCATGGAGCAGGTCAATACTCTTCCGTATGAGAACCTGGTGACCTTTGTTCCCCCGGTGGATTCTTGTGGTCCGGGAGTGTCCCGTCAGGTGAGCATTCAATTGGTGGTTCCGGGAGCGGAAGGAACTGACCCTACTCTGGTTTCCATCCCGCTTCCCGCGGGTTATGCCAACCCCATTCCGAATCCCGTGGAAGTGCGTGTGACGCTCGCTTGGCAAGAACAGAACGGCTATGTGTTTCAAATCATGGCCTCCACCATGAAAGGGCGGTAAGCATGAGAAACCAAGGCATGACCATGCTGGAAGTAATGTTCGCCATGGCAATATTCACCGTGATTATGGGCGCGCTCTTTGCCCTCATGCTGGGATTCACCGACACCACGGAAATCCGGGATATCCAAGCTACATCCTACGATGAAGCGCGTCGTGCCCTGTCTTCGATTCTCCCGGATATCCGGCAAGCCTCCCGCATGTCGATTAACTGGGCCCAGTTGCCTGGGGAAACGATCTCGTATCGCGTGCCGGTGGATGCCGACGGAAACGGTTTTGCCGTTGATCAGAGTAACAAAGCGGAACTCAGCCAGCCCCGGACCCTCAGCCGGGATGCCAATGATGTTAACCGGGACGGACGCTCGGCCAATCAACTCGTTTGCAGCAGCGGAGGCGTAACGCGGGTGTTGGCCAATGATCTTTCTCCCGATTCGGAACAGCCAGATGCATCCGGCGTATTCGGTCCCGCGCAGGATGTGAACCAAAACGGGCAAATGGATCGGGGCATTTGGTTTGAACCCTTTGGGCAGGGGCTCCGCATTACCATTCAGACTCAGGGAACGACCCGGGAAAACCGAATTATCCGGTCGACGTTCCAGGAAGTCGTAATACCGAGGAATTAGCCTATGAAACACACGTTACAGAATCGCACGCAAGGCATGGCCTTGATCCTGTCCCTCTTTTTCGTCACGGTGGCCATTCTTCTATTGACCGGTCTGTCCATGCGGCTGATCAACCAGGATCGGCAGGTTGAGCATTATGTGTTCCATGAACAATGCTTTAATGGGTTGGAAGCCGCCTTTGCCGCCTGCAAAACGGAAATTGAGAACGGCGAAGATGGCAAGGTGGGTCTGGGCAGTTATACCGTCATTCCTGGAGTTTTTCCCGATTTTGACTCCTTCGGCGTGACCCCCATGACTATGGCCTCGTGCCCACAGATTCAGTTCTTTGGCTTCGGCCATAGTTGGGCCATGGACGGCGTGGATAACAACGGAAACGGTCAAATCGATGAAGGCGGCGAATGGTGCATGTTTTCGTTTTATGCCGCGGCAAAGTATGGCGCCAATACCCGGCGGATGGAAGCCGTTCTTGCCGGCCGCGATGTCAATGTGTGGAGGAATGCCATTTTTGCCGGGGGCGGTCAGGTCGGCGGTGTGATTAAGGGGAATGTCAGCATTCACGGCTCGGTGCATATTCTCGGCAATAATCTGCCGAGCGGCGGTCAAGCCCTTGCCGCCTTGGATATGAGCGGCACCAGCCTGATCCACAACAATTATGATGGTATTCCCGCCGATTTGGCGCTCCGCGTGCCCGCTCTCGCCACCATCGACTGGAATGGCGAAGCGGTGGAGTGTATGGAAGCCAACCTGCGCGTGAAACATGGTCTGGTCGGATTGTCCGGAAATTCCGAAGTGGGATCCATGGACATATTCGGCAACAGTTTCAAGGAAACCATGGATGGAACCTATGTGAACGATGGCTGGACTGGCAACGCTGTGACCCCCGACGGCGGGCGCGGCGACCCCAAGAGCGTCTGGAGCGACAATGGCTGGGATGAACTCTACGACTTGGGTGATAAGGTGCCCATGCCTTTCCTTCAGGATGACTGGCGTTCGCCGGGTACAGGTGCGAAAGTCTGGGATCCCGCCACCAATGACTGGTACACCCATGAGGACTATTTTGACCAGGTGTTAGTGGCCGATCCCTTTAATAAAAATGATGGCGTGTATAACGGCGATATTGACATTTACACGATGGGCAACAGTTTCTATTGGAATGCCACGACCAACACCACGCTTGTGGGTTCCTTGCCCGCCGTGCCCCCTGCCGCCACCGACGACTACCTCCTCTTCAATCCCAGTGCGGCCGGCGGCCCTGTGCTTCAGGTTAACGGTCAAGTTACTGTCAACGGCAAAGTCACTATTCGCGGCAAATCAAACAAGCCTACCGTCTATTACAGCGGCCGTGCCGCGTTGCTTGTCCATGGCGATGTTCAACTGGACTGCAATCTGCTCACCTGCAACAACGGCAATCCGGCTAATGCCGCAAACAGCTTCCCAGTAAATAACTTCCTGGGCATTATGGCGGAAAACAATATGATTGTGGGGTCTGTGGCGCAGGTTTCCTTGATGGGCGCGTTTTATGCCCAGAATACGATTTCTTCCTCCAAACAATCCAATGTCATGGGCACCTTTGTGTCGAATTATTTTGACATGGGCACGAATGTCCCTTCGATTTTCCAAGTGCCTCAACTGGCGGATAATCTGCCTCTGGGAATGATCGGGAATTACCCCATCATGTCGCTTTCACAAATAACGTGGCGCGAATTGGGCGTTACACTTTAATTGTTAGTACACGACCGAAATCCTGCGGCCGGCCGCGGGGAGGGTTCGGATCACAGTTGGGAGAAGTGTGAATATGCGCATTACACCACGAAACGTATTTATCCTATGCGCCTTGGTGGTATTGATAATCGGCGCCGTTTTGCTTTTAAAGAAAACGAGCAACGCCCAACAGGGCGATGGGAGTGTGAGTCAGGCGGTGTCCGGCGTTCAGCAAGTCAATATGGACCCGCAGAAGTTCAAACCCGCCCTGCCCCCCAAAATCCTGACGGTGCAAGAAGAAACAAAGGCGAAAATCGCGGAGTATCAGAAGACTGTAGAGGCCGAGCCGAATGCGGAGAATACCCCGGCGCTTATTTTTGCCATGGGGAACCTCTACCTGCAAAAACTCATGGAGTATGAAGAAGCCGCGCATTGTTACGAAACGCTTATCGAGAAGTATCCGAACGCGCCCAATACCGTCGATGCCTATGCGCAGTTAAGCACCTGCTATGAACTCCTGAATGACGGGGAAAAGCTTAACCGCCTCCACAATGACATGATGAAAAAGTTCCCGCCCGAATCCCAGGAGTACCAATACGCCAAGTCGAAACTGGGGTTGTAGGGCGCACGCCATTTTGGCGGGTTTTCATTCTCAAAAGCGCTTACGGGACACCCAAAAGGCTTGTTTCGACGGCTTTATCGCTCGAAGGCCCCCCAAGCCCCCAAGTATACAATATAGTGTAGTTACATAAACTACAATTTTCGGGCAAACACAAACCCCACTTTTCAAAACCCTCCAAAATGTCGTGCCCCCGGGGTTGTAGTCATTTGGCGATATTCCCGTCCACGCGGTATACTGAGTAAAACGCGATTGGACAGGCGCATGTCACTCGGCACCCGGATTGGTCTTTATCTGTTGATAGCCGTCACCGTCTATGGAGTGCTGGATTATTCGATCCAGCGCTGGGTGATTCTGCCCAGTTTTGAGAAACTTGAACGGCGCGATGCAGCGGAGAACCTGGACCGGTGCGCCTCGGCAATTCAACGCGAACTCAAACACCTGGATATCTTCTGCCGGGACTGGTCCGCCTGGGATGACAGCTATGCCTTTATCGTGAGTGGCAATCCCGAATACATCAAGGCGAATCTTATCGATCTTACTTTTACGGACAACCGGTTAAGCCTGATCTTTTTTGTCGATATTCATGGCAAAGTCGTCTGGGGGCGATTCTTCGATCTCGAACAAAACAAACCCGCGGAGCTGGACAAATTTCCCCCTTCCTCGTGGGCTTTGAACAACCCCCTGCTGCAACACAAGTCAGAGGACAGCTCTCTGTCCGGTATTCTGCTTACGCGGGCGGGGGCCATGCTTGTGGTATCCCGGCCCATCATTACCACCCTGAACATGGGCCCTATCCGCGGCTCATTAATAATGGGCCGCCTGCTGGACAATACATTAATCACTTCCATCGCGGAACAGATTAAGGCCGCCGTGGAAATCAAGCCCATCGTGGAGAACTGGCTCTCGCCTGAAGATCTGGACCACCTTAGCGCCCTGACCCCGGAGCACCCCTATCATTACGCGGAGCACGGGATGCGTAATCTACATGTCTGCACGACGTACGCCGGGATGGATGGGAAACCCGTCCTGTGGATTCAGGCAACGATCAACCGCTACATCATGGCACAAGGTATGGATACCGTTTGGATGGCCCGGTTGTCCATGGTCGTCATAGGCTTGCTCGTGTTCCTGGTTGTCTTGTTGTCCATCCGTTTTTCCGTCACCAAACCCCTTGCCCATCTAACCGGCCATGTCACTCGAGTTACCAAGGAAGAGGATTTGGCTTCACTGGAACTGCCGCCCCGGCGCGATGAAATAGGCCTCCTCACGCGCGAGTTCAATCATATGGTGCGCCGAATCCAAAACGACAATGCCGAACGGCGGCAAGCCGAAAAGGCCTTGCGGGAACAGGAAACGTGGATTCATACGGTTTTGGATACGGCGCCTGACGGCATCGTCACGATCGATGAAAACGGGCTGCTGAAAACGGTTAATCCCGCGTTTGAGCGCCTCTTCGGATATACCGCCCAGGAAATGATTGGGCGGTCCCTTACCGATTTTATTCCCGTTGCCCTCGAGAAGAAACCGGAAGGAACAGAGGAAGCCACACACACGGTTGTAGAGACCATTGGCCATCATAAAAAGGGCGGCATGGTACCGCTGTTATGGACGCAAAGCGAAGCCACCATCAGCGGGAAACGCGTTTTCATCGGGATAGTCCGTGATATCACTGAATTCAAAGCCATGCACGATAAAGTCCTTCGGGCGGAACACCTCGCCGCGCTCGGAGAAATGGGCGCTTCCGTAGCCCATGAAGTCCGCAATCCCCTTGCCGGCATTAGCAGCGCCGCCCAAGTGCTTCGGGAAACGCTTCCCCCGGACGATAGCCGCCGGGAGGTTATCCAGGAAATGCTGGATGAAGTTGCGCGCGTCGAAACCATCATACGGCGCCTGCTCATGCTGGCAAAATCCTGGGCGCCGGCGAAAGAGCCGATCAATGCATTCTTGCTTGCCGCACGCATTTCCCGCGAAGCCCGTGAACGCCCCCCCTGGGAACACATCGAATTCCTTTTCGAAGGAAGCGATACGCTCTCGATCTTCGCGGATCCCGCCCTCATCGAACAGGTATTCTGGAACATCCTGCAAAATGCCGCCGACGCTCTCGCCGCGCAAACCGCTCCCAAGCGGATTGCCTGGCGATTTGAAAACCTTGCCGGTGGCGCCCGCATCGTGATCAAAGACAATGGGTGCGGCATGCCGCAGGAGATTGTGGACAGGCTGTTTAATCCTTTTTTCACCACGAAAACCTATGGAACGGGCCTGGGACTCCTGATCTGTCAGCGTATCGTCGAGGCTCATGGCGGAACAATCTCCGCCGCAAGCCTGCCTGGAGAAGGAACGGAAATTATTGTGGTACTGCCCCAAGGAGAGCAAGCATGACCCCGCGTATTTTGGTGGTGGATGATGAAAAGTTAATCCGATGGTCCCTCGGCGAGTGTTTCCGCAAGGAAGGGTTCCAAGTTGAACTTGCGGGCGATGGCGCCGCCGCCGCCGCCTTCCTCGAAAAACATGATGTCGACCTCGCATTGCTCGATCTGCGGCTCCCCGACACGGACGGCATACAGCTTCTTAAAAAAGCGCACGATGAAATCCCGGGGCTCCCCGTCATCATTATTACCGCTTTTTCCAGCATCGACAGCGCTGTCGAGGCCATGCGATGCGGCGCGGTGGACTACATCACCAAACCCTTTAATATGGACGAATTGATGATTTCCGTCAGACGCGTCCTCGATACCGAATCCATCCGGCAACGCCTTTCTTCCCATATTAATGAAGAAAAGGTGCGCTTCGGACTCGGCAATATTGTCGGTGAAAGCCCCAAAATGATTGATATCCGGCGCCTTGTGCGGCGTATCGCCCGGAGTGAAACCACGTCCATCCTCCTTCTTGGAGAAAGCGGAACCGGCAAAGACATGATTGCCCGCGCCATCCATTACGAGTCCGCCCGCGCCGACAAACCCTTCATGAACATTACCAGCACCGCCTTGCCCGAAACCCTGTTGGAATCGCAAATCTTCGGCCATGAAAAAGGGGCCTTCACGGACGCCCGCGAGCTGAAAAAGGGACTCTTCGAATTCGCCGACGGCGGTTCCGTCTATCTTGATGAAATCGGCGATATGCAACCCGCGTTGCAGGCGAAATTATTGCGCGTTCTCGAAGACAGAGCCTTCAAGCGGGTTGGTGGAACCGATGATATCCGGGTCGACGTCCGCGTCATCGCCGCCACCAACCGGAATATCCATGAGGCGATGAAAACCGGGCAATTCCGAGAAGACCTCTTTTACCGCCTCAGCGCCGTCCCCATAGTTGTGCCGCCCCTCCGTGAAAGAAAGGAAGACCTTCCCGCACTCGCCAACCACTTCCTACAGCTCTATAACCATGAATTCCACCGCGACATTAGCCCTCTTTCCACCGAGGTAGTCGAAAAGCTCTCCACCTACAATTGGCCCGGAAATGTCCGCGAGTTGCGTAATGTCATTGAGCGCGCGGCCTTACTGGCAAAAGAAGACACCCTAATGGAAAGCGATGTGATGCTCGGAACCGCCTTGCTTGGACACATCCAACCTGCCGTTGCCTGCTTCCGCCTCCCAGAAGAGGGGTGCAACATGGAAGAAGTGGAAAAAATGCTGCTCCAACAGGCCTTGGAACGTACGCAGGGCAATCGTACCCGCGCCGCGGAACTCCTCGGGATGACCCGCGACCAAATTCGATACAAAATGGAGAAATTTGACTTAAACGTCTAGCCAGCGCGGGATTTCCCCAGCCCGCTGTGGAATTTCACGTCTAAGAATTCCCGAACCCTCTTTCCTCCATTTTTTATTAAAATATTATAACATATTGATATATAATCACTTACACTTTTTTTGAAGTATTTTTCAAATCTGGTATAAATGTTGCTGTTATCGTAAACATAAATGCTTCAGAAGTCCCGAACGGAAGTTCACATGAGGAGAGTTACGATGGACGGGATGGCTGGAAGCTATAAGGGAATACGAGGTGTGTTTGCTCCGGGCTTGATGATACTGTTGATGGTGGTGTTGGCTGGGGGGTGCCCCCAGCCAAATGGCCCCGCCAAACTAGTCATCGTCATGGGGAGCGGTGAACTTTCCGCAGGGGAAAATCAAAAAGACGCGATAGATCTCAGTGAAATAGACACTCTTTATGTGAGCATTCATAAAGTAACGTTGGATTATGTGGGACTCGATAATCTAACAGAGGGTGATGTGGCCTCGGATGAGGGTATGTCCTCGGAGGAAGGTGACCTTTCCTCCGAGGAGGATCAAACAACTCTGGGAAGCTTGGGACAGATCACGGTGTTCGAGGGCGATCTGCGCATGGACATCCGCGATCTGTCTTCCGTCTCAGAGATACTTTCCACCGTAGATGTGGAGCCGGGATACTATACTAAGATTCGCCTTTCAATCGGAGAACCGGAATTGCGGCTCGCTTCCGCGCCGGATGTTGCCATCATGGATATCCACCTTACGGCCAACGCACGTCTTTTCGTCTCAGAAACCTTTAACCTGCCCGATGGGCAAACCTCCATCCTGACGCTGGATTTTCAGGATCTTCACCTTGTTGAAACAGGCCACGGGGGCTATGTCTGGACTCCACAGCTCCGCGCCGATGTTCACGTAGAGGCCGTCGAAGGGGAATAAGTTCCGGCCCTGCTTACAGCGGAGGAATGGGTTGTCCTTGAATAAACACCGCCTGAAGACGCACCTTGTCCTTGGAATCCACCTCAAACACCAACAGGTTGGCTTTCTTCCCTTTTACCGCCATTGGAGGCGGTTTCAATCCGAACAAGTGCAACGGTATGCTGGAAGCGCAAGCAAAGGCCTCGCTCAACGTCAGGTCTGTTGTCCGCCAGGCATTGACGACCCCCTGGATCAGCATCAACCCGCTTCCTGCGAACAGATCTGTTCCTTTGAGGCATATTTTTCCCGAAGGTTTCACTTCCACCTGCGCGTCGAATATCGAATATGCGCCCGGTTTCATCCCTGCCAGATGAACACAATCCGACACCAGGACAATATGCTCCGGACGCTTTGCCCGCACAAACGTCTTCAGGGCAGGCGCTGGAAGATGGTGCAGGTCGGCGATTAACGAGGCAAATAACCTGTCTTCCGCGAGTTGGGGCCATAGCGGGTTCTGATGCCGGTGCATTTGACTCGCTGATCCATTGCCTAAATGCGTGGACAAGCCCGCCCCAGCTTCCACCGCCCGCGCGATCTGCTCCGTATCCGCCCGGTGATGCCCCAGGGCCGCCAACACTCCGCGCTTCGTAATCGCGCGGATAAACGGCGCCGCTCCCGGCGCTTCCGGAGCCAGCGTTACACACCGGATATGCCCCTCCGCCGCCTTCATCCAGCGATTAAACTCTGTCAGGCTGGGCGAGCGCACATGGGCCTTCGGATGCGCGCCCCGCGGCCCGTCTTCCGGCGAAATATATGGCCCTTCAATGTGTATTCCCGGCACCGCCCGCGCCACGTCCGGCATTTTCATTGCCATCGCAATCACCTGGCAGCCATGTTCCAGCAGGTCCTGTGGGGCGGTGACCAGCGTGGGCATCCAGCGTGCCACGCCCCACTGGGCCAGATACTCCGTTATGCCGGCGACGTCCTCTGGCGTTACCGAACCTCCTTGCAGCGTGATGCCCGCCACGCCGTTCACCTGCATGTCGAACAGGACCGGTCCGAGCCATGCCTCCGGCGAACCGATATCCGGTGAGGTTGTTCCCGCGCGCCGCACCGCCGTTACCACGCCATTTCGCAGAAAAATATCCGAGGCCCGGGTTTCTCCGGGAAACCTTCCCCGTACTACAATCGTTTCATCCATTCTGATCTCGCCTTTTTGTTTATTTCCTGCATCTCTTCATCGGTATCGGTATCGGTATCGCTATCGGCATCGCCATACAAAGGAAATCCACGGTTCATTGTTGCATGGAAGCCAATCCTGCCATGAACCGGATATACGTCTCAATCCCTTTGAAGAAATTTGGCAAATACTGCCGTTCATTCGGGCCGTGGATTCCGTCATCCGGGAGTGCAAATCCCAACATGATGGAATCCACCCCGAGGAGTTCCTGCATGATGCCCACCACGGGTACACTCCCGCCTTCGCGGCGGAATATCGGGTCTACTCCGAACGTGGCCTTAAGCGCCGCCAGAGCGGTTTTCATGTATGGCGAATTCCGATTCATGATCGCGCCGGGACCGTGCGAATGCTCCTGCAGCGACCACTGCACCCCTGCGGGCATGTGCTCTTCCAAATACCGCTGAAGCATGCCCCGGATCGATTCCGGCTTTTGATCCGCCACCAGCCGCATCGACAGCTTCGCCGAGGCCCGCGCCGGCAATACCGTTTTTGCTCCCGTGCCTGTAAAGCCTCCCCAGATCCCGTTGATTTCCAGTGTAGGGCGCGCCCCCACCCGCTCCAGCGTGCTGTATCCGGATTCCCCATACAGGCCGGAGGCGCCGGTGAGATTGAACCATTCCTGGTTGGAATAGGGGAATCGCGCCAGTTCCCGGCGCTCCTCTTCATCGAGAGGGCGGACCGCGTTGTAAAACCCCGGCAGTGTCACCCGCCCTTCCGCATCGTGCATCCCTGCAATCACCTCGCACAACACATGAATGGGATTGCGGATTGAGCCGCCGAACATTCCGCTGTGAAGATCCTTCGCCGGACCTTGAACCTCCACCTCAAAATAGGCCAGCCCGCGCAGCGCATACACAATCGAAGGCCCGTCCGGCGCATGGATGCCCGCATCACAATTCAATACGATATCACACGCCAGCAGTTCCTTGTGTGTTTCAATGAATCCGCTTAAATGCGGCGATCCGATTTCCTCCTCCCCTTCCAGCAGATACTTTACGTTCACAGGGAAGTCACCGTGCGTGGAAAGCGATTCCATCGCCTTCAACTGTGCCAGAAGCTGGCCCTTCATGTCCGATGCCCCCCGCGCATATATGTAGTTCCCCCTGACTTCCGCCGAAAACGGCTCCGATTCCCATTCCTCAATCGGGTCCACCGGTTGAACGTCATAATGCCCGTACACCAGCACCACGGGTTTTCCCGGCGCCTTCAGCCATTCCCCATATACGATCGGATGTCCCGCTGTTGGAATACACTTCACTTGCTGCATTCCGAACCGCTTCAGATGATCCGCAAGCCATTGCGCCGTCCGAAGCACGTCCTCCCGGTGCTCCGGAAGCGTTGATATGCTTGGAATCGTCAGTAACGCCTTATAGTCCGCAAGATGTTCCTCGCGCTTGTTCCGCGCATATGTCAGCGCCGCTTCGATGGATTCCATGGCATGATCTCCTTCACTACCCGCCTATTAAGTGAAAAACCGGCATCCAGACGCTGGCTGCCGGTCAGAGAAAGCACAAAACGTTAAAAATTACAGCCCTTGAATATCCAATCCCGTGATTTTCCACCCCTCTTTTTCTTTTGTGAAAATCAGTTCGACGGTCGCGGAGCCAAACGATCCGGAAACTTCAATGGGGTATACGCTGGCTTTGTTGCCTTCAATTTTCTTTTCCGCTTTCGCGGTGTCGATCGTCAGGCCGTCCATATACCCCATCTCCTTCGCCTGAGACATGAAATCCTTCGCGCCGGCCTTGTCGCCCCATTCATAGTGTTCAAATGCATCCGAAAACAGCGTTGTCAGACCATCAATATCCTTGGCCAGCATCGCCGCCTTAAAAGCATCCACCTGCTTCGCCACCTGTTCTTCCGGCTTCACTGTGGCGCAACCCGCCATAAGCGCAACCACGCCCAACACTACAACCAGCTTCATCATGTGCGTCTTTTTCACAGTACTATCCTCTCAGTTGTGGTTTAACCAGCTTTCGAACACTTTTTCCCAAAGTGTAGCCCTTTTTTCACCGTCAGGTCAAACCAATGCTCTTGGTATGCTCTCGGTATTGGTATCGCCCCCCGTACCCCATTTGGCAATCCGCACCCTGCAATTTTTTTCTTTCCCCTCCGCTAAAGTTCCAGTTTTATCAGCGCGTCCACCTGCTCCCGGATCGCCGTAGCAATCGCTTCGATGGATTCATCGCTGGCGATTACCTTGACGCGGCCGGGTTCCCGGGCTGCGATATCAAGGTATCCCTGGCGCACCCGCTGATGGAATTCCAGTGCTTGCTGTTCCATGCGGTCGGCGCGGCCGCGGTTCCGTGCGCGTGCAAGCCCCTGTTCCACGGGCAAATCAAGCACGAAGGTCAGGTCAGGCCACACTCCCTGCGTCGCCAAGTGGTGTAGCCGCTCGATCTCCTCCATGGGCAGCCCCCGGCCCGCGCCCTGATAGGCAGTGGTGGAATCCGCAAAGCGATCACAGAGCACAATACAGCCTTTTTCTAACGCGGGCCGGATAATCTCCTCCACGATCTGGGCGCGCGCCGCTTCATACAGCAACAATTCGGCAATGGGAGACATCGCCGTGTGACGCGTATCCAACAGCACGGACCGGATCGCTTCGGCAATGGGAACGCCTCCCGGTTCACGGGTCACCAGCACGCGATGGCCTTTGGATTCCAGGTGTGTTTTCAGCAGTTCGATTTGCGTGCTTTTCCCGCAGCCCTCGACCCCTTCGAACGTAATGAATCGCCCGCTCATTCGTCCACCGTGGCGCGCCGTGCGTCATGCCCTTCCTGAAACAGTGATTCCAGGGTGGCGGCATCGGCTTTTTTTATGGCCTCGGCAAAGGCCTCCAACCGCGCATTCAACTCGCTCAATCCCTCAAGCATGGCCTCCCGGTTTGTGATGCATATGTCCCGCCATATTTCCGGACGGCTCGCCGCGATCCGCGTCATGTCCCGGAATCCCGGCCCCACAAACGGCCGCACCTCGCCATGCCGGGCGGCCAGCATGGCCAATGCCGATGCGATCACATGCGGAATATGGCTCGTCCGCGCCAGCGCCGCATCATGAACAGCCGGTGCAATATCCACTACCGTTGCCCCGACCGCCCGCCACAGTGAAACGACGGCATCGCGCGCAGCGGCATCCAGGTCAGGCGCCGTCTCCACCAAACACACTGACCCTTCATACAGATTCGCCCGGCCATGTTCCGCGCCAAATTTTTCGGAACCCGCCATTGGATGACTTCCCACAAAGCGCCGTGGCGCGGGCCATATCTCGCGTGCATGGGCGCAGATAGCCTGTTTTGTGCTCGCGACATCCGTAAGGATTGCTTGGGGCGGGCACGCCCCTCGGATTTCATCTAATTTGGGGATTACCAATGCGGCCGGCGTTGCCAGCACAACTAAATCCACCCCCTCGACCGCTTCCACCGCATTTAAAAAAACCCTATCCACCGCCCCCATGCGCAAGGCGGTATCCAGGGAGGATTGACGATGCCCAGCCCCATAAATGCTTGTTGCCAACCCCCGGCATTTTAAGGCCAGACCGAGTGATGCCCCCAGCAGACCTACCCCGATGATGGTCACGCGGTCAAAATGAGGTTCCATAGTTACCCCTGCGCTGCGGCTTTGGCTTCCTGTATCGTAAATGCTCCGTGATATAGTGCCCGTCCGATGATGATTTCGTCAACCCCGTCCTTTTCCAGATCCCGTGCTTTACGGATATCCTCGATCGAAGAGACACCGCCCGACAGCGTCACCGGAATGCCTACTGCCTTCGCCACGGCCCGCGTCGCCTCGAAATTCGGTCCGCTCATCGTGCCGTCCCGGGAGATATCGGTGTAGATGATGCGCGCCGCGCCTGCATCCGCCACTTCCTGGGCAAACTCCACTGCCGGCGTCCGTGTTTCTTCCAACCAGCCGTTTAACGCCACCATCCCCTTGCGCGCGTCAAGGCCCACCGCAATCCGGCCCGGCCAAATCCTGCATGCTTCCTGTAAAAATAACGGATCCCGATGCGCCGCCGTTCCCAGCACCACGCGTTTCGCGCCTGCCAGAATCACGGTGCCAATCGTTTCCAGCAAACGAATCCCGCCACCCACTTCGTATGGAATATCGGCTCTGGCCAAGGCATAGAGCTGCGGCTCTATACAGCACGTGCCCGTTCTTGCCCCGTCCAGGTCCACAATATGAATGATCCCGTCGCCCAGTGCGCCATACCAAATCTGCGCCTGGGCGATGGGATCTTCGGAAAAAACCGTTTCGCGGTCGTAATCGCCTTGAATCAGGCGGACGCACCGCCCGCCTCGGATATCCACCGCGGGTACGATGCGCATCAAGCCGACGCTTCCAATGCGGCTTTCGCCTGTTCCACGATTTGCGCGAACGCCACATCGTCCGTGGCTGCGATTTCCGCGAGCGCCTTCCGGTCCAGGCTCACGTTTGCTTTCTTCAAGCCATTGATCAGACGGCTGTAGGTGATCCCATGGGCTCGTGCGCCTGCGTTGATGCGCGCGATCCACAGCTTGCGGAAATCCCGCTTGCGCGCTTTCCGATCACGGTACGCATATTGCCCGGCGTGATCCACCGCCTGTTTCGCCGTTTTCAGCAGACGGTGACGGCTGCCTCGATACCCTTCCGCAAGTTTTAAAATCTTTCTACGGCGATCCCGGGATGCCGGATTGTTCGTTGCTCTTGGCATGGTGTGTAATCCTTCTCGTTGTGCTCAATGGCGTTACGCGGAATATGGAAGCAATCGTTTGATGCGCTTCTTTTCAGATTCTGATAACAAACTTGGCTTCCGGTAATTGCGCTTGCGTTTCGCGTTCTTTGCGGTTTTCAAATGCCGGTTAAACGCCTTGGTGCGCTTGAATTCGCCGCTTTTCGTGCGTTTAAACCGTTTCGCGGCCGCGCGATTTGTCTTGATTTTGGGCATACGTATCCCTTCCTTTCGGGTGTACGGAGACCTCTCCGCTGCTCGGGCTGACTCCAATTCCAGGTTCTGCGATGCTGATTATTTGGCCACCGGTGTAAGCACCACGCTCATGTTCCGCCCTTCAAACGGAACCCGTTCCGTATCCACGTGATCCAGCGTCAAATCCTTCGTTGCTTCCACCACCTTCTTCAGAAGATCCTTTCCAAACTCAGGATGCGCCATTTCCCGGCCACGAAACATGATCGTTACTTTCACCTTGTTGCCTTCTTGTAAAAACTCCCGCACATGTTCCGTTTTGTAGGCGAAATCATGCGGATCAATCTTCGGACGGTACTTGATTTCCTTTACCGTAACCGTATGCTGATGCTTCTTCGATTCCCGCGCCCGCCGTTTCATCTCATACCGGTACTTCCCATAATCCATGATTCGGCATACCGGCGGAATCGCCTTCGGCGCTACTTCAACCAAATCCAACTCGCGCTCTTCCGCTTCGCGTAATGCGTCCCGCGGGCTCATGATGCCCAGTTGTTCGCCGGCTTCATCAATTACCCGCACTTGACGCGCGCGAATCTGTTGGTTGACCCGAACCTGTTCTTCCTTTTGCAGCTTAGCGATGAGTAAACCTCCTCTGGGGCACTATGCCCCAAACCACTTCACCCCCGAGGCGGTCTTCCACGCGTCACAAGACGCGAACGCCCCGGGAAACACAAAAACATCGGCGGAGAACGCCAGCTCTCCGCCGATGCTTCGGCTTTCTTCTCGGCTCGCTGCACCAACCAAGCTGGCAATCCCGCATTTCGCGAAACGCCGCATGGTGAGGAGCCGGCGCTCCCACTTGTCGAACCGCTCCGGGATGCCCCGAAGCCATCCGATAGGAAAACTATACCATCCGCACCCCGCCCATGTCAAAACCATCCCCTTGAAAAACGCCGGGGGGCGGGGCGGTGTAAAAAATCACTCGAAAATAGAACAAGACTGTACTTTTTATACAGAGCTGTGGCTTTGCGGCTGGCGTAAAACGCATCCCATCGTCTAATAGCGCCGAAACATTTTATTGTCGATGGTACTCCCGTATAATGCCGGAGAATAACCAATGAGGGCTGGGAAGCCGATGTGGACAATTCAAAATGTGGTTAAAACAATAGTGGGATTAGTAATCATGCTGCATGCGCAATCGCCGTTCGCGGAAGAACGCCAAATCACGTTTTCGCCGAAAAACCATTGTCTGGACAACAATGATAACTTCTCCCAGGACGGGCGGTTTCTCTGTTACGACACGCGGGGTTCCGTTGAACCTGCTATTGGCAATTGCCGCACTATCGAAAAAGTGGAAATTGCTACCGGCAAGGAAACCATCCTATATCAGACCACGGAATTTGAGCAGGGCGACACCCCCTATCCCGGCGCGGGCGCGGCTTCCTATTCCCCTGTGGAAGACACGGTGATTTTCATCCACGGTCCGGTGAAAGAGGAAGTGGCCGTGCGGGGAACGTATGCCAAAAATAACCGCACCGGCGCGGAAGTGCCTGGTGATGGCTCCGGTAAAATAACCTGGGTGGACAAGCGGGACATTGAAACATCCCGTGACACGATCCCCGGCGCGCATCGTGGCGGCACGCACCGCCATGAATATTCCCGCGACGGCAAGCGCATCGGCTTTACCTACGACGATTTTCTCCTGCCACAGTATGACCGCACTATCGCCTACATGGAGAAAAATCCCAAGGCCCCCCAAGGCGCCACGCATTATTTTGCCATCCTGGTGCCGGTCGTGCCGAAGGACGAGGCCAAGCCGGGCGATATCATCAAGGCGGCCGGCGATTTCTGGGTGGACCCCAAGGGCACGCTGCGTGCGTTCATTGGCACGGTCCGTGAAGAGGACGGTTCGTTTCAGGACTCACTCTTTACCGTGGAAATCCCCGACACCGTGGACATCACCACCGCCGACTCCGGCTCCGCCACTCGATTCCCCTCGCCTCCAAAAGGCCTCAAGATTCACCGCTTAACCCATAGCTGGGCCAACGGCGTCGTGCGCGGCTCCCCCACCGGCGGCCGTATTGCGTATTATGGGAAAGCCTCCAATGGTTCGACACAGATTTTTGTGATTCCCACGGATGGTTCAGATACCGATCCAGATTCCGCCAAACATCCTGTGCAAGCTACTGATCTGGCGGCAGAAAAGATCTCCGGTCTACGCTGGCATCCTTCCGGGGATTGTTTGCTTGGTTGCAGCAATGCCGGGATCTTTGTGGCCACGGTAAAACCTGGAAATGAATTCGGCAGCGTTTCCTTTATCATTCCGCAAGGTTCAGGACCCGAACGCATCGATCTTGTTGTTTCCCCTGATGGAAAAACCCTGGCCTATACAAGAATTGTTGAAATGAACGGATCAGGAAAACGATATGCCCAAATTTTCATCACGGATTTCACCACGTGACAATTATGAGGATGTTCCCAGCAAATAAACGCGTGTCCGTGTGTAAATGCATTTGTTTTTAGGAAATCTGGCTGCCTGTGTTGAATACACAAAATGTGGTATTCTGTAGGCACTTCCACGGTTGGGCATGCGGAAGCTATTTTCGCGTATATCCGGCAAAATTGCCGGTTTGCCTTGAAGCCGGATATACGCTACTATGCATTTTATCGGCTTGGGTCTGAATCGTTAGTTTTTATATGCGGCAGGATACTGCCGGTTAGGAGAAGTACACATGGGCGGGTTTTTCGGCGTAGTTTCCAATGAAGATTGCTGTCTGGACCTGTTTTACGGCACGGATTATCATTCGCATCTGGGCACGTGCCGGGGCGGGCTCGCGGTGTTGAATGACCGCGGGTTTGCACGGAACATCCACGACATCACCAATGCTCAATTCCGCTCGAAGTTTGAATCGGACATCAAGACCATGCACGGTCCCAGCGGCATCGGGGTGATCAGCGACAACGAATCGCAGCCGCTGATTATTGGCTCGCACCTGGGCACGTATGCGATTGTGACGGTGGGCGTGGTCAAGAACGCGGAGAAGCTGGCGGGCAATGCGTACAAGAAGCGCGCGACGCATTTTTCGGAGATGAGCGGCGGCGGATTGAACCCCACGGAATTGTTCGCGACGATGATCAACCAGGAAGCCTCGTTCGAGGAGGGATTGAAGAGCGCGCTGGTTCAGGTGCAGGGTTCCATGTCGGTGCTGTTGCTTACGGAACACGGCATTTACGCCGCACGCGACGAATTAGGCCGCACGCCGGTGATCATCGGCAAGAAACCGGGATCCTGGGCGGTAACGATGGAAACCACGGCCTTCCCGAACCTTGATTACGAAGTCGAACGCTATCTTGGCCCCGGCGAGATTGTTCTGATTACACCCGATGGCGTCGAGCAGAAGTGCCCGCCAGGCGATAAAATGCAGATCTGTTCGTTCCTGTGGGTGTACTATGGGTTTCCAGCCTCCAGTTACGAAGGCATCAACGTGGAAGATGTGCGCTACCGGTGCGGCGCGGCACTCGCGCGCAAGGATCCGGCGGAAATTGATCTGGCCGCGGGAATCCCGGATTCCGGCACGGGCCATGCCATCGGCTATGCCAACGAAAAGAAAATTCCCTACGGGCGTCCGTTTGCCAAGTACACCCCGACCTGGCCGCGCAGCTTCATGCCGCAGGTGCAGGAAATGCGCGATCTTGTGGCGCGGATGAAACTCATTCCCATCCGCGACCTCATTGCGGGCAAACGCCTGTTGTTCTGCGAAGACTCCATTGTGCGCGGCACGCAGCTCAAGGATACGATCCAGCGGTTGTACGATTACGGCGCGCTGGAAGTGCACATGCGTCCGGCCTGCCCGCCGCTAATCTTCGGATGCGAGTTCTTAAACTTCTCCCGCTCCCGATCTGAACTCGACCTCGCGGGCCGGCGCGCCATCCGCGAACTGGAGGGCGGTGTGGACAAGCATATGGAGGAATATGCCGATCCGAAATCGGACCGCCATGCCGCTATGGTGGACCGCATCGGCCAGCGGCTTTCACTCACTTCGCTGCGATACCAGGAGTTGCCCGATCTCGTGGAGGCCATCGGCCTGCCCAAGGAAACGCTGTGCACCTATTGTTGGGACGGTTGCACGGGATGCGCCGCGAAAAAAGGCGGCGCCAAGGCCTGATGCCTATTGATTCTTCGCCAACCGGAGACGGGCGGCGGCAAGATACGGAGACGGATTGACTGGCTGGTCATTGCGACGGACCTCCAAGTGGAGGTGTGGGCCGGTGGAACGCCCGGTGGACCCGACTTGGGCGATGATCGTGTTTTCCGTAACCATGTCGCCCACTTTTGCCAGGTTTTTACTGGCATGGGCATAAAGCGATTCGATCCCGTTCTCGTGTTTTACCACAACGACCTGTCCATACCCGGATTTCCACCCGCTGTAAGTGACCGCACCGGCCTGGATGGGATATATGTTTGCTCCCTTGGCTGCGGCAAGGTCAATCCCTTGATGAAAGTCAGGTTTTCCGGTGAAGGGATCCTTGCGTAATCCATACGAAGACGTAATTTCCGTAGAAGCATGGAGTGGGGAGGCCCATGTTCCCGTGTTTGTGGATTTTTCAGAAGGAGTGGTGAGAATCTGTTGCACCAACGCTTTAAGCGATCCCGGATACCGGGGGCCTTGGAGAACGGCACGGTCCAAGAGTTGGATGGGACCGCCTTGCTGCACAGGCAATTGTTTGGTCTGAAGGGCGGATAGGTCCAGGTTTTGGCCAACGCTCAATATATCCGGGTTCTTCAGGCTGTTTGCCTTGGCCACCCGGTCCACGGCCGAATACACCTCGGCGTTGGACGGCGTATTTCCTTGCTTGATCAGGGCGGAGCGAACAATCCCGGAAAGGTTCTCTCCGGATTGGACCGTATGGGAAAGGGGGAGGGTCTTGGCCGAGGTCTGGAGGGCTTTGGCAAGGGTGCTGGAAAATGCGGAAGTGGTTTGGGCAGGCGGGAGGTGGCGGGTGCGAAGTTCCTGGAATGCCGGATGAACCTTTACATCAACCACTCGCATAACGACTCTACTCCCATCGTTTGACCCGAAAGGAAAAAGCAATGTGCATGCCAGTATTCCAAAACCGCTTTAAGTCATTGTTATGTAAGGACATGGAATCGCACAAGAGGTTTGGAAGAAAGGCTTGGATATGAAGAAGCTGCCGCATGACCGGTCAAAGCTGCCGCCCTACCCCCTCGTTTCCCGAGCGGCTCTTTCTGCCAGGTAATCTTTCAGGGCTTCACGCCAGGGAGGCATGATATCGAGCCCCTGTTCCCGTGCGTGGGCATTGTCCAGCACGGAATAGTGGGGGCGTCTTACGGGGGACGGAAATTCTGACGAGGTGGTGGGGAGCAGGTTGACCGCCGTGCCGGTTTCTTCAAAAATAGCTTGGGCGAACTCATGCCAGGAGCAGGCGCCCTGGCAGGTGGCGTGGTAGAGACCCGGTTCGCCGTGTTCGGCCAGCAGCCGGATTTGCTTGGCCAATGCGACGGTATGCGTGGGCGTGGTGATTTCATCGGTGACGACCCGAACCTCCGGCTGGGTGGCGGCTCGGTGCAGCATGTTCTCCACGAAGTTGCGCCCGCCTTTCGCCCGGCAGGGCGCGGCGCCGTACAAGGCGGCGGTGCGGATAATCTGGTGATTGGGACATTGCGCGGCAACGAGATGTTCGCCTGCAAGCTTGCTGGCGGCGTAAACGTTTAGCGGTGCGGGCCGATCCGTTTCCACATAGGGACGCGTGCCGCCGTCACCAAAGACATAGTCCGTGCTGATGAACACAAATCGCGCGCCGGCTTCATGGCTGGCTAATGCGGAATTCCGCGCACCAAGGGCGTTCACCGCAAACGCCAGATCCGGATCCTTTTCACAGTGCGGCACATTGTGCGCGGCAGCGCAGAGAATCACAAGATTCGGACGGATTTCCCTAGTGATGAGATCCAATGCGCGTTCGTGGTCGCGCACATCGAGAATGTGCCCCGCGCCGTCCAGATCAGCGGTATGCAGCTCGGTGCCGGCGAACGCACGGCATACTTCCACGCCCAGTTGCCCCTCGGCGCCGATCACGAGCGCGCGCATCAAAAGATGCTCCCGATCCGTTTGAGATGGGCGTCGATATCCACGAGCAATTCCAGCCACTTGATGTTGTAATAGCGGGGATTGTGGAAGTCGGCGTTAATGCCGGCCTGGATTTTCTGGGCCATATGATGCGCGGACTCTTCCACGGGCACGCGGGTGCGGAAACCCAGCATGCGCTCGATCTTTTTCGTTTCCACGCGGTAGTCGCGCGCGGTTTGCGAACCATACTCAACTTCGATCTCGACATCCACAATGCCCGCCAGCGCCTTTTTCACCCAGTGGGCAAGTTCCAGGATGCGGTAATTTTTATGGGAGAGGTTGAAAATTTGCCCGGCCACCAGTTGGGGGTCCGCCTGCATGCAGGCGAGATAGCATCGCGCCACGTCGGTCACGTCCACGAGGGGCCGCCACATCTCGCCGCCACAGTGTACGGTCAGCTTGCCGGATTCAAACGCGCTACGCACAAAGGTGTTGACGACAAGATCGTAGCGCATGCGCGGGCTCCAGCCGTAGACCGTCCCTTGCCGCAGAATCACGGGCTGAAAATTGTCATCGGCCAGTTCGAGCAGGGCGCGCTCCGCCTGGTACTTGCTTGTCGCATATGCGGCCCTCGGGACCACGGCGGTATCCTCATTCTGGATAAAGTCTTCGGCCATCATGCCCCGGTCATAGACGGAGCACGACGAAGCAAAAATAAAACGTTTGATGCCCTTTCGCTTGCAACCCTCTGCAAGCGTCCGGGTGGCTACGGTATTCATGCGGCGGTTCGCTTCCGGATTGAATTCCGCCGTGGGATCATTGCTCAGGCCCGCCAGATGGATCACCACCTCCACGCCGTCCAGCACCGCTTCATTCAACTGGCAGATATCCGCCTCCACGCAATCAATGCGCGATTTCACCTCCTCCAGCGGCCCATCGCCGTATAGGAATTTATCCAACACACGCACGGCAAAGCCCTTGTCGAGCAACTCGCGCACGGCCACCGCGCCGATATATCCCGCGCCTCCGGTTACAAGAATCATCATTTTTCCTTTCTTGTCCTTCTCCTATTGTATGATCGACTCGCAGAAAATAACGTTCTGTGTTTTACGTCTTTCCAGGAGTTTACGGTATTTTCATTACGATAGTATGCTTCCACCCGCTGATCCAATTTTTCACATTGGCTTGATGCAAGAGGCACACTTTCTTCAACCTTAGCTATGCTATCCCAAATCTCTTCGACCAATAGGATTCGTTCTGGAATACTTAATTCCATAATATCAGAGAGTGTTATTTTACCCACAACAAACTCCCTTGAAAAGGATCATACTGTCCAAAAAATATTGGTTCCTCTTAGTGCGTAAGGTGCACAGCAACTGTGGTTAGCTATCGGGTTGATATGCGCGGATACGTCCTCGTTGAATAATCCAGAGCTTACCACGAATAGGTTCTTGTTCCAGGCCATGTATCAATGTTCGGATACAACCAATGATATCATGCATTTCCGGACGTACTGGCAACCGAAGCACTGCTATTCCAGCATATCGCCATGGCGCAAATAGTAACGGATTGCTGAAATCCAGGTCCAATGTCACCAAACAACGTCTTTCTTTCTTGCATATGTCAATAAGATCATGATCGGATGTACCGCACAATTGCTCATTCGCTACTGTGTGTACCTCATGGCCTGCATTTCGTAGCAATTCTGCCGCCTTTTGGCCAAGGTTCTCATCCAGTTTAATTCTCACGTCCGTGTTTTCCTGGGAATATCCACATACCGCTCCCGGGACATTTCCGCACCGTAGGCGATGCAGGCGAGGATGTCACGGCGTTCGATACCCGGATATTCTTTAAGGATTTCTTCAGCGCTCATGCCACCCGCAAGAAGGTCCAAAATCAAGGACACCCAAATGCGATGTCCCTTGATGCAGGGTTTTCCGAAACAGATATCCGGCTGAACGGAGATACGGGAAAGGAGTTGTTTTTTATTCATTGTGTCATAGCCTTACGTTCAATCAATAGTTACGGTTGCGACGCTCCTCCTATGATTTACATCGGCGTATAGACCACCGCGAGAATCCGCGCGGGGGTTTCGCCGGCGGCGCGCACTTCATGGGGCACCACGGAGTCGTAATAGATGCTGTCATCGGCGGAAAGCAAATGAATGTCCTTCCCGTAGGTCACTTCAATCTGGCCCGACAACACATATATGAATTCTTCGCCCTCGTGGGAGGAGAGCATGCAATCCTCGGCCACGGTGGGGTGGATATCCACGAGGAAGGGCTCCATGTGCCGGTCTTTTTTGTTGGGCGCCAGCGAAAAGAAGTCCAGGGTGCTCAAATTTGATGTTCCAAGACCGGAGAATCGCACGGAACTCTCATGGTGGCCGGTCCGGGTAATGATGGCGCCCGAATGCGGGTCATCGTCCAGGAACGTGCCCAGCCGCACGCCGAGTCCGCGCGCGATTTTCAGCAGAGGCGCCAGAGACGGCACCAGATGCCCTGACTCCAGTTGCGAGATCAATTCCGGATTACACTGGCATTGCTCCGCAAGCTCTTCCACGGACAGGTCCCGGACCTCGCGCAGTTTCCGGATCTTTTCCCCGATACGTTTATGTTCCGACATACCGTCGCTCCTATGTCCCGTTCACGCCTCTCCCTTCAGGGAAGGGCGTTGTATGAATTGTGCTATTTGCTGATTGAGTATGGCACGTGTCTCCAAGCCCAGTCAAAAGCTGTTCTTATCTTCCAGCGTGATGCGGTTGCGGCCGTTTTCCTTGCTGATGTAGAGCAGCGAATCCGCACGCGCAAGAAGCGTGTTCAAGGTATCCCCTTTATGAATACAGGCGCATCCCATAGAGATGGTGACCCCCAGATTGCCGTGTTCCAGGGGGAGCCGGGATTCGCGCACAAGCCGGAGACAGCGCTCGGCCACTACCATGAGTGTTTCATGCTGGATGTTCGGCAGGACGATAAGGAATTCTTCCCCGCCCCAGCGCCCGATATTGTCGCAGGACCGCACGCTGTTTTGCAGGGTCTTGGCCACCATGCACAGCACGGCGTCGCCCGTCGGATGGCCATAGGTGTCGTTGACGGCTTTGAAGTGGTCGATATCCGCCATAATGACGCCGCAAGGCCAGTTATAGCGTTCATATTCCTGCAAGCGGGCCTGCAAACACATATCGATGAACCGCCGGTTGCCGATTTTGGTAAGGGGGCAGGACAAGGCGTCGGCTTCGAGTTCCGCAAGGCGTTTGGCCCTGGCCACCGAAGCGGAGTTGTCACTGAATACTTCCACGGCTCCGATTATCGCGCCTCCGGCATCCGTGATGGGGGCCACGCGCACCACGATAGGAACGCGGTGCCCTTCCTTATGACGGAGAAAGACCTCGCCTTGCCGGTGTTCGCCATCGCCTAATGTGGCCGTGACCGGGCACGCCGTCTGGCAAAGAACATTTCCCTCGGTGTCTGTATGATTCAGGAGATTATCGGCGCAACATCGGCCTTCCACTTCCCAGCGGGCATATCCCGTGATGCGTTCCGCCCCGTTGTTCCAATACGTGATGCGCCGCTGGCCATCCACGACATATACGCCGTCATACAAATTGTCCAGAATAGTCTGATAGGGCAACTGCTCTGTACTCATGCAAAAACCCTCCATAAAAGCTCTTCTCCCACAACCCGAAACACACTGTTTATCCTAGAACGGAAAAGGGGGCTTGTACAAGATCTTTTTGATACGGGAAAAGTGCTTTCCGGGAATCTTGACAGACGAGGCGGGAAAAAGGGCAGAATAGGTGAAAATGGACGCATGAAACGACGCGAGGAAACACTATGAAAAGCAAGATTGTGGCTGTGCTTGTGATTGTCGGACTGCTGATTTTCTGCGGAACTCTGTGGGCGGCGGAAACCAAGGTTTCTTTTCAACTGCACCATGTAGGAACCTACCGGGGCGAGGTATGCGGCGTGGGCGATTTCAATAACGACAAAAAGCTCGATATTGTCGCGCTGCCCTATCTCTATCTCGCGCCGGATTTCAATCCCCGGAAGATTTGCGAAATCCAGGGCGAGGTGGACGATGAAGGGAAAGGCTACCGCTGGGATTTCATGAATGCCCCGCTCGACGTGGATGGCGACGGTCTGCTGGACGTGGCCACGGCCTCCTGGTTCGGTAAAAAAGCGGAATGGCTGAAGAATCCTGGAAACGCAGAAGGCCTGTGGCCCTTGACCCTTATTGAAGAGAACGGCAATTACGAATGTGGCGAGGCGTGGGATTTGGATGGCGATGGCAAAGCCTTTGAGATCCTGCCTGCAGTTCTCCACACGATCTGGTATGAATCCGCCGTATTGCCCGATGGTAAACGCGGGATGGTGAAGCATGTCATTAGTGAAAAGCAGATGACCTTTGGCGTGGGTTGTGGCGATATCAATGGCGACAAGCGGCCCGATGTGCTCCGGCCTGAAGCCTGGTTTGAAGCACCGGCGGATCCGCGCAAAGACGAATGGAAAGAGCATCCTCTCGGCATTGGCGGGAAAGAGGAAGGCAAAGCCGACCACACCGCGCAGATTTTAGTTTATGATGTCAATAATGACGGGATTCCGGATATTGTGAGCAGCATTGCGCATGATTACGGCATTTTCTGGTATCAACAAGTCCGGGATGGCGAAAATAGTACCTGGAAACGGCATATGATCGACAATACCTGGTCGCAGCCGCACAGCCTCTTTCTTGCCGATATGGATAATGATGGCGATCTGGATCTGGTGGCGGGCAAGCGGTTCATGGCCCATAACGGCGGCGATCCTGGTGCATTCGAGCCGCTGGGGGTGTATTGGTACGAATTGGACCGGCAGGCCAACCCCACGTGGACCAAACATGTAATTTCTTATGATCAGGGCATTGGTTCCGGGTTGAATATGGTTGTGGTGGATCTGGATGGGGATGGGGATCAGGACGTGGTGGTTACAGGCAAGTGGGGCGGCCCGGCATGGTTTGAAAACAAGCTGAAATAATTTAGGAAAAGGATGTAACTTTCCACATGACCCGACCGGCAGAAAAATCGTGTGCGCAGGCGGACTCTCATGTTTACGTTAACCCCCTCCGCATGGCCTGTGATGCGCGGTTTTATTTCTGGACCATATTGCTCTTGGGGGGATTCCTTTATGTATACGTGGTGCTGTGCGGAAGAACCATGCCCCGCACATTACATCACAAGGCGTATATGGAAATCTTAAAACTGCTCATTTCCGCCCCTATTCTTTTTTATATTAGTCCGCGTTATGCCCTGCAACCCTTTATGGAAGATGGCCGCCGCGCGCTCACCTGGAATGTGCTCGGATTCGCGCTTCCTTTTTTTATTGCGCTGCACTTCTTCTATTTGCAGAAAATTCACGTTGTTAATTACTCGCTTACGGCCTCAGACTTCCAGCGCATGCCCTTTGTGGCCATCATGGTCTTTTCCATCCTCGGTCTAGTCATCCTGCTTCTTGCGGGATATCATATGTATCTCGCACAACAAGAAGGCGTACTCTTGCGCTACATGTTCATTTTGTTCGCTGCCATCGGCTTGATCGCCGCCATTACCTGGGCCGTGCGCAGCCACCACCACCTCCACATCCACCACTATTTTCTCGCGGGGTTCTTCATCCCATTCACCCGCTTTCGCAATCCCGTGTCGGTGGTTTGCCTTGGACTCTCCACCGGCGTTTACGTCGAAGGCATCAGCGAGTGGGGCATGGCCCCGATCTGGGTATAACCATCAGGGTGTTGAATTATCCGTCAAACTAGAACCTGGCAAGCCGGAAACCAAAGTTAAAGTATGTAGCATATGGCGCTATTTGCGATCGTTGGGCGGATCGGGCGCTATTATCATTGTAGAACCAACTTCCACCTCTTATTACACGTTGTGTACCGGCATCTGGCCCTTCTGGATCACTGACAGGATCACTTATATAAAGGCCATACCAGTCATTGCACCACTGCCACACATTGCCGGACATGTCATAGCAGCCCACTGGGCTTGGGCTGTCCACGGTTTGGATATTTCCGTTCGGACTGATATTGATTCCGTTGAACCAGCCCACGGGTGATGTGTAGGGCTCGGTGAGAAAACCTAAGGGATTCACGCATCCCGACCACCCAAGAAATTCCCTGATGTTACAGCGTTCCCGGCCCAGGTTTGTATCTGACATGAAGCCGTATATCCAATGTTTTTCCGACACAGCATCCCATGCTGCCGCATGTTCCCATTGGGCTTCGGTAGGCAAATGATATCCATTTGCGGATCGATTAAGCGTCCAAGTCTCGGTGTCGTAACAGGGAGTTAAACCTTTTTGTTCACTCAACCAGTTGCAGTAATGTACTGCGCCATACCAGGAAACATTAATAACAGGATGTAATTTCATGGAATATGAAGTAAATCCTGGCATGCCTATTCTCGCCGCCGAAGAAAATGTTTCACCCCCAAAAACGATCCCAGCCTCTACAGCCTCCCCGGAGAAAATACTAAAGATTATTTCATTATCGATAAAAACAATCCCGCCTGCATATGGCATGCCCAATTCGTTTTCCAATAATCCCTGACCGAGCGCCCAATTAAGAAATTCAACATATTCCTGCGTCGTCACATCATATTTGCCGATTTCATAAGCGGATAGCGTTACCGAATGTCGAGGCAACTCATCTGCTTGACCCAAGAGTGCATCATCCCCCGCGTCCGTCCGTCCCATCGTGAAAGTTCCCGCGGGAACGGATATCATCTCTCCTACGGGAAACTCCCCCTCCTCCTCTCCTTCACCGCCGGTGGATACGGTGATGAAATTAAACGCTAATCTTGTATCTTCCCCCTGATCCGTCGTGACTGTTAAGGAAACAGTAAAGTTGCCTTCCGCGGTATAGGTATGTGTCGGATCCTGTTCCGTACTGGTTACACCATCCCCAAACATCCAAAACCATTCCGTGATGGGCGACTTACCAGGAATTGATAGATCGGTAAAACGCACTTCCAGGGGCGCCGCGCCTTGTGTATGATTTGCCCGAAAATCCGCTTGTGGACTTTCTAGCGGCGGACAGCCGGACAACCCAGCGCCAAGAAACAGAAACAGTGTGAGAGCCAATTTGGAATTTTTCATGGGGTTCTTCCTTAGATGCATATACTTCATACAACGACCTCTATATTTTTGTATGCTACCTCGTCTTCACATTCTTGTCAAGCCCCTATTCTAGTTCAGGCATTTGCGAAATAGCCCTTTTTCTCAAAAGTTCACCGAAAACAGAACAGATTACCCGCATTTCACAGACAAATCGTTGCCTCTTCATTTGCCCAGAGGAGAAAAAGGCCTATTTCGCAAATGCCTCTAGTTGGGTGTCTTTCACTAAGAATACTGCAAAAAGTCAATAGATTTTTTGACAGAACCGTGTTTTCCCCCATTGTATTTGCAAGCCCCTGCCAATTTGGACCATAGTGTTGGAAATTGCATGGAAGGAAAAGGAATTATGAGAATATCAGGATTGTACATACTCTTGCCGATGGTGATAGGTTGGTTAGTGTTGGCTTGTTCAACTACATACGCGGAGGCGAAGTTAGAGTGGATGGTGAAGGCCTATGGGGATGATCAGCACAATGCCTTTACGGACCTCATCCAGTGGGGCGGCGTGTATTATCTGTGTTTCCGGCATGGCGCGGCGCATGGCTCCATGGACGGCGAGATCCGCGTGATGCGCAGCATGGATCTGAAAACGTGGGCGCCTTGCGCCACGTTGGATACGCTGGGGGATGATCGCGATCCGCATTTCGTGGCGGATGGGTCAGCGCTGTATTGCTATTTCGGCACATGGGACCTTGTGCATCAGGAAGGCTCCGCCTTATTGGATCGCGGGCGGGTCCGCTCGTATTTTGCGCGTACGGAAGACGGCAAGAAATGGTCCAAGGTACAGGCGGTCTATGAACCGGGCTGGTGGCTGTGGCGCGTGCGCTATCATGATGGAAATTTCTATAGCGCGGCCTACACCGCGGTGCGGCCCAAACCTCCGGCGCGCGAAACCCGGCTGGTGCGCTCGAAAGATGGATTGCACTGGGAACTGGTCAGCACGGTCACGAAAGAGCGCATGGCCGGGGAGGCGGATCTGGAATTCCTGAAAGACGGCGGCATCCGGCTGTTGACCCGCACCGGCGAAAAGCCAGGAAACGCTTATTGGTACCGGAGCAATGCCGCGATGACGGACTGGACCGAATCCGATGCCAAAGTGCTGGTTCATGCGCCAGTATTCGGATTCTGGCAGGACATCTGTTTCGCCGGCGGACGCGCCAAGGCGGAAGACGGGTATGTCACCAAGTTCTGGCAGGTTTCCGGTGATGCGCTGGAAGAAATCATCACCCTGCCAAGCAAAGGGGACACTTCGTACCCCGGTCTGATCGCCGTGCCGCCCGAGGGCGATAACGGCCCCGCGCTTATCGTAAGCTGGTACTCCCAACACGAAAGCGGAACCAACAAAAACCAGGCCGCGGTATATGTCGGCCGCGTCGCGCTTCCACTGGCACAGAAATAGCCTTTGTAATTTTTCAAGGACAAAATGATGACTATTTCATTATCATTTCTTATTTTGCTATTCGCTGCGGCAGAACCTATACAGCAAACAGACGATAGCTCTCTACTCTTATCAAGATCTTGCGATAAATATAGTTCCGATTTTGGCAGGGTGTGTCCCTCTTTTCTAAAAATAGAAAATGAACGGCCCTTGGTTATAACGAGTGATAATTTTAATGGCGATGTCACTGTTCAGGAAATTTCGGAGACAACAATACGCCCCTTGGGAAAACTGGTGAGACCGTCTGACGTCGATGCTATTTTTCGATGGTGGAGTTCGTTTGTAATTGATAACACTCCGTATTTTGCCACATTTGTTAATCAGTTATCACATAAGGATGGAAGCGCCAAAATTCGTGTATTTACCATGTCCCTGGAATCAGGCTACCTGAGTGAAGTCGCATCCTTTAATGTCCCCCTGCCAAAAGACAAATACAAGGGCTTCGGATCAACAGAAACATTTTGTGTGAAAGATGTCGTTCCCGTTGGTAATGCCACTTACATGGCATTAGGGACCTATTATGAAATCCATTGGCGCCCACTAGGGTTTTTAAGCGGAGAACATCCTGTCTTTAACAAGGTATTTTCGGTCCTATTAAATTCACGAACTGGCCTTTATCCGAAATTCGTGGCAGAAGAAGGCCGATTCAGCATTCTATCAATGAATTTTGAATGTGATCTGACGAATAGAATGATTTACGCCGCGTGGGTTCATGATCCATCCCGTGTTGGCGTTAAAACAAAGTTTGCTCAAACCGTGTGTTATAGCAAAAGCATTGTTGACGGGACTTGGACAAGTCCTACAAATGTATTTACTTCTGAAAAATCATTAAATGATCAAATACGCACTATCCAAAACCTTCAAAATAAGAATGAGCAGTATATTATTTTCTCCACCGAAGACAACAAGTTATATGTATGGCGATCAGAAGGAAGGGAGTGGAAACAAGCATCTGTCTTGGAAAACATACCATGGTCAAGATCCGTGACTAGGCGTGATTATTGGAAGGATTTTAAAGCCACTATTACGAATGATGGCATGCTTTGTTTGTGTCTCGCAACAAATGATGGCATTTTACTCCGAATATTCTATGATGGTCTATGGGAATGTGCTTCTTTGCTCTTCCGTCCACCCTCTGGCCCAAGTCTTGCAGATTTTAAAATTACTAATGACGGCATAGCGGATATTCTTTATATCAATAAGCAATCTGGTGATCTGACATGCTATTATCGCCGTGTTTGCCTTCCCAACTCATAATACTCCTTTATTTTGATGATTTCGGACACGGCCAGTGAAACCACCAGTGCTGCTGCCTTGCCCAAACAGGACATCCTTCTTATTCTCCCCTGAACATCAGGTGTCATGAATCGCCAATATTTCGGACCCGGATCCCGTTTCCCGGACCCCGGTCTTCTCCGGGAGGCGCCGATTGGCTCAACGCGAGGGCGATTCTTTATACTAGGTGTGTTTTCTGGGGCTAATAGCCGGAAGGATAGAAGTTCATGATGAAAAAGAAGAGTGTACCTTTGCGGAGTCAGTTGAAGGCGGTGGATACGTGGGATTTGACGCGGATGTTCCCAGCGGATGGTTCGTGGGAGCTTGGCTATAAAAAGTTGGAGGGCATGATCCCGGTGTTTGACGAGTTCCGGGGCACGCTGGGGCATTCCGCGAAGCGGTTGCGTGCCTGCTGCGAGTTTGAGGTGAAATTCAACCGTTTGGCGGAGCTTCTGGGGGTGTATGCGTATCTGAAGTCGTCGGAAGATGTGACCAACAACGTGTATCAGGGGATGCTGGCGCGGTTTTCGTATCTGGCGACGATTGCGGCGGAAAAGGCGAGTTTTATCGAGCCGGAGATCCAGGCCATTCCGAAAAAGAAGATGGCGGCGTTTCTAGAAAGCCGGGAATTAGCCCCGTACCGCTTTAACCTGGAAAAGCTGATGCGGTTCCGTCCGCACATCCTCTCCGGGAAGGAAGAGCGGGTGCTGGCGATGCAGGGCGAGGTGGCGGGATCGGCCTCGAAGATCTTCGGGCAGCTTAACGATGCGGATTTGAAATTCGGATTCGTGAAAAACGAAGACGGCGTGCAGGTGGAACTGACCCAGAGTTCGTTCCGGAGCCTGCTCGAATCGCCGAAACGCGCCGTGCGCAAGGAAGCCTTCACCAAGTTTTACACCGAGTATGCGGACCACGCCAACACCATTGCGGCGACCCTGAGTTCATCGGTGCTGCAAGATGTGTATCACGCGCGGGTCCGTAATTTCTCTTCGGCGCGTGCCGGGGCATTGTTCGGTGAAAAAGTGCCGGATGCAGTATATGACAGTCTGATCGAGGCCGTGCATGCGAACCTGGACACGGTGTACCGCTATCTGGCATTGCGGAAGCGGGCGTTGCGCGTGGATGCGCTGCACGCCTACGACACTTATGTGCCGATTATTCCGGAGGGGAAAGTGAATATCCCCTATGCCAAGGCGGTGGACACCATTTGTAGCGCGTTGTCGCCGCTGGGCCCGGACTACATGCGCACCTTGCGCGCGGGGTTGCTGACGGGCCGCTGGGTGGACCGGTATGAGAACCGGGGCAAGCGCAGCGGGGCGTTTAGCTACGGCTGCTACGACAGCCCGCCGTATATTTTGATGAATTATAAGCCGGAGGTGCAGGACAGCATGTTCACGCTCGCACACGAGGCGGGACACTCAATGCACTCGTTTTACAGCGCCAAGGCCCAACCTTATCACTACAGTCATTACACGATTTTCGTGGCGGAGGTGGCATCCACGTTCAATGAGCAATTGCTCAACGCCCATTTGCTGGATCGGGTAAAGGATAAAAAGGATCGTGCACGCCTGATCAACCGCGAGATCGATGAGATTCGCGGGACCATCATCCGCCAGACCATGTTTGCAGAGTACGAGAAAATTATTCATGCCATGGGTGAGCAGGGCGAACCGCTGACCCTGGAAAGCCTGCGCGGGGAATATATGAAGCTCTTGCAGACCTATTTCGGGACGGCCATGGTGTTGGATCCCAATCTGGACCTGGAAGGCTTGCGCATTCCGCATTTCTATCATGCGTTCTATGTGTATAAATACGCCACGGGACTCTCGGCCGCGATTGCATTGTCGCAAGCGGTATTGCACGGCGGCACGCGCGAACGGGATCGCTATCTGGCCTTCCTGAAGAGCGGCGGGTCGAAATACCCGCTGGATCAACTCCGTGCGGCGGGGGTGGACCTGGAAAAACCGGAACCGGTGGCAAATGCCATGGCGCACTTCAAGGCGCTGGTGGAAGAATTGGAAACTCTGGTGTAAGGATTAAGTTATCGGCGGGCATACACAGGCACGGCAGGGATCCTGGATTCAACGTGGACGTTGCCGAAGTGGAATCTTCGTTCCGCCTGGAAGCCAAGTTGCCCCAGGATGGGCGAAATATGATAGCATTTCTTGAAACTGGGGATTGCAGTAGACCATGGGTGAGAATGGACGATAAAAAAGGAGTTTATTTTGAGATGCGCATAATCATTTCCTTGATGATCCTGCTGGGAATAGCATTTCCATCGGCAAGTCAGCAGGAGGCGGCAAACGCCTTGGATTCTTTAACCCGGCAGCAGCAGTATGAAGCGCGGCGCAACAGCAGTTCGAACGAGGATCTCGCGCGCAACGGCGATGCCCGGAGCATTGACGCGGGCGCTACATTGGTGCTGATGGATGAAGACGGACCGGGTGTTATCACCCACTTCTGGAACACGGTCGGTTCGGAAGATCCCTTTGTAGGGCAGTCGTTGGTGTTACGCGTATATTACGATGGCAACGCAAAACCCAGTGTCGAGTCGCCCCTGGGCGATTTCTTCGGGGTGGGGCATGCCGCCGGCAAGGACTACACTTCGCTTCCGGTGACGGTATCTTCCCGCGGGCGGAGCAGGGTTTGTTACTGGCGCATGCCGTTCCGGCAGCATATCAAAGTCACCGTAACCAACGAATCAACAACGCAGAAGCTGGATTCGTTTTACTATTACCTTGATTGGCAAAAGCATGATAGCTTGCCGGAAGATACGGCGTATTTCCACGCCCGGTATAAGCAGGCCATGCCCGCGCAACCGGGCCGCTATGTGATATTGGATACGAAAGGGCGGGGGCATTACGCGGGCACGGTATATTCGGTGTTTCAACTGGAAACGGGCTGGTTCGGCGAGGGGGATGATTTCTTTTTCATTGATGGCGCGGAGTTGCCGCAATTGCGCGGGACCGGCACGGAGGATTATTTCAACGATGCATGGGGCTTCCGGGAATTTGCCGCGCCCTATCATGGGGTGACGTTGTATGAAGGCGTGCTGACCGGCGACCGGGTGAGCGCCTACCGCTGGCACATCCAGGATCCGATTCCGTTCAAGGAATCCCTTCGATTGGAAATTGAACATCGGGGAAGCATTTACAATGAAAAAGGCACGTTGGTCACCATGGAAGCGGGGAATTTTGAAGAGCGTCCGGACTGGATCAGCTCTGTCGCCTTCTGGTACCAGTATCCACCCGCCGTTGTCGAAGAGCCCATGCCGCCCTTGGAAGAACGGTTACCGCCTTACCGGGTGATTATGGGGTCAGAACTTAAATTCCGCGCCGATCCGCCGATTCTGGTGATGCCGCTGGGCCACTTTGTGGGATATGTGCCCAACGCCAAGGAGGCCAGTATCGAATTCGATATAGACATAGAGAAAGATGGCCGATACCGCATGGATGGCGCATTTATCGCCAGCCTGATGTCGGGCGTTTACCAGCCATATCTGGACGGCAAGAAAATCGGCGGGCCGATCGACTTTGTCATTCCGAATTTCGATCCGCTCTGGGTGCGTCTGGACACGCATGATCTCACTGCGGGGACACATGTTCTCCGATTTGAAAGCGCGAAAGAAGATTCTCCCAATATGCGTGACATCGGGTTTAAATTTAACGCATTTGGATTGGCGGCAATCACCCTGTTGCGGCTGGACGACATGGAAGGCTATCAACAGGTCTTGCGGCAATTGCTGGAGAAGAAAAATACCCCGGCCACCCCATGAAGACGGAAGAACTCAACTACGATTTGCCGGAATCGCTTATTGCGCAACATCCCGCGGCCCCCAGAGATGCCGCGCGCCTGTTGGTGCTGGATCGTCAGACCAAAACGATGCAAAGCGATGTTTTCCGGAATGTGGCGCGTTATTTGAAGCGGGGGGATTGCATGGTGTTGAATGACACCCGCGTGATTCGAGCGCGGCTGATCGGCCACAAACCAACCGGGGCGAGGATCGAGATTTTCCTCCTGCATGAAGAAGCGCCTGGAATATGGACCGCGCTGGTCCGGCCTTCCGCCAAAGTTAAACCCGGCTCCACCGTGTTGTTAACTGAAAATGTGGCGGCCCATATCGAGGATATCCTGGAGGAGGGCCGCCGCCGCGTGCGTTTCGACCGTCCGGATGTGCTGAGCCTGTTTGAGGATGCCGGACAGATCCCCCTGCCGCCCTATATCCACCGCGAAACGTCCGAAGCGCGGGATGCCGAGTGTTACCAGACCATCTATGCCGCGCATCCGGGGGCCGTGGCGGCGCCCACGGCTGGCTTGCATTTTACGGAAAATGTGTTCGCTTCTTTGGATGCGGCGGGTGTGCGGCGCGCCAAGATAACCCTGCACGTGGGATACGGCACCTTCAAGCCCATAACGGCCGACACCCTCGAAGCGCACAAGGTGGATCCCGAAGAATTTACGCTGCCGGAAGCCTCGGCCGCTTTATTAAATGAAACGCGCGCTCAAGGGGGCCGCATCGTGGCGGTTGGCACCACTGCGGCGCGGGTATTGGAAACGCAGTGCCATAATGGGAAATTTACGGCGTGCGGCGGCATCACCAACACCTGCATTTATCCGCCCTACGCCTTCCAGGGGGTGGATATCCTTCAAACCAATTTCCATCTGCCGCGATCCAGCCTGCTCGCGCTGGTCTGTGCTTTCGCCGGCACGGAATTCGTTCTTGAGGCTTACCGATACGCCATCCGGGAGAAATTCCGCTTCTATTCCTACGGCGATGTGATGCTTATCCGGTAAAAAACAACAACCATGCATCGTCCCGACACATGGTTGTTGTCTCGATTTTAAAAACTTGGTTTGTTATTTCTTGGGTTCAGCAGCGGGAGCAGCGGTGCAGGCCGGGGCGGCGGCAGCACATGCGGCTTCTTTCACCGATTCCATTTTTAGGGCTCTATTATTGATTATCGTGCCCATCACGACAGCTTCCTTGCCCGCCAATTTCTTCACATCGGCTGTCTGCTTGGTTGCGATCCGAAGCTTTTTCCCTTTCAGGTTATCCAACGCTTTGCCATCTGCGCTCTTAGCGCTGGATACGACGATAAAACACGCTTCTTTTTCTTCGCCCTTCTTGTTCTTAACCACCTTTGTTTCGATCTTGCCGGTCACTTCACCTTTTACTTGTGTCGAGGGCTTGTTGGCTTTAGCCTGCTTCTTGACCAAGGGTTTGGTCTTGGCGGCCGGATCGGCGGCCTTGGTGGCTTTCGCCGCGTCGTTTGTGGCCGGCGCCTGTGCATAGGCCCCAAAGGACATGAAAACAGCCAGTGATACTGCCAGTGCGATTACTAACATCTTCTTCATGGTCGATTCCCTTTCCGTTTAAAAATGGTTCGTTGCCATAATAACGCACATTTCCTGTTTTTGGGAGACATATTTCCCAAAGGCGTTACTGCGGCACGTTTAACCCCGGCGGTCGATAAAAAGTTCCCTCATCCATCCGGAATAGACTAAAATCTTCACCATGAACAGGTTACGGGGGGTGCCGGGAACAGTGTTCTCTGCGCCCAATTCCGCAGCCTGGTGTAGCGGTGAAGCCCAAGTAAAGAAGGAGTTTGAGATGAAGACAAGGGGTTTTGTGTGTATGGTAAGCAGTGTGGCTTTGGCCGGCATGATGGCCTGTTTTGGAAGCGGCTGTGCCCCGGCTGCGCAGCGATTCCATGCAAAAGGAGAACAAACCGTGCTTGATCCGGCATTTTTTCAACACTGTGCGTTTGTATGTGTGGATTTTCAGGCTGGTGAACGGGGTCCTGCGGTGACCGAGGAAACGGTGCCCGCACTTTGGAAGAAAATGGGGTTCACGGCGGAGGATGTGAATGCGGCCGTTAATTTCGGATGGGATGTGGCCTATCCCAATGCCGTCAAGGTGACCGAGGCTTGCCGCCGCATGGGTTTAAAGATGATATTTATCCATTGGGGGTATCTCTTTGAGGACGGCATGGATCTGGATCCGGACATTTACCGCTCCATGAAGGAAGAACATGGCAATGATTACTCCAAATGGAGCGGATACATCGGCCAGCCCGGATCACAACCCGCAAAATGGCTGAATATTCAACCGGGCGAATATGTGATTCCCAAATCGGCGCAGGACGCGTTTACTTCAAGCAATATTAACTTTGTGCTGCAGAATCTGGGCATCAAGCATATCGTCTTTATCGGCGGGCATACCGGCGCGTGTCTCGGCAAGACCTCCAAATCCGCAAAAAGGCTGGGCTATAAAATCCTGTGCGTGGAAGACGCCACGGTCGACGCCCGCGAGTCTGCGCGTCTGAAAAACATTCAGGATGTGAGATATGACTATGTTGTGACCACGGAACAATTTCTAGCAAGTGTTGAAGAATATTGCGCGCAAAAGCGACTTTGATGTTGCTTAGCGGCGTAATGGCTTGGCGAGAAATGTTACCGAATGTGCACGATATGATCGAGAATGAAGAGGCAGCAATATAGTAGTTCACATCTCCAGGTGGGACACTCTTGAATTCCCAACGGTTTAGCAATCCTCACCTTTTGCGGCTTACCTTTACCTCCCAAGCCGCCATACAGGGTGTGTTGATATCCAAAATCCAGACATAGCGTGGATACAGCGGTCCAGGTAACGACGGATACTGGAGTTCAAAGCACATTTTTTGTGTGAGTGTGCGACCAAGTGCAACTTGGGAATGAGACAACCGCGCCGGGTCTGCTGCCACCGACATAGCTTCCACATGGATTTCCCGCTTCGCCAGCCAGATGAATTTTTAGACCACTTTCCGAGTCGCGCTCAAACCACGGGCCTCCAACAAGCACTCTGAGGATTACTTAACGTAAGGAACGGGAAACTATCAGAACGAGTCTCTTGGATACACCCTGCAACATATTAAGCTGATATTTCTGGAGGGTCGAGTTCATTTTCCCTTTCTGTGGATATCTTTTATTGCGTTTAGAAAACGTGTATATTGCGTAGCAACGGAAACATTGAATAGGATTAAGTATAGGTATGTTGGGAGAGCCTTCTCTTACCTCGCCTATACAAGCCATAAGGGCACTTACTATGCCAAGTCAATACAGTCCGGCACGCAAGACAATCGGCGACCTCTTGTCAATGACAAATCCTCCAATCGTTGTTCCTGACTGGCAGCGCAACTTTAGTTGGACAACATCAGAAGTAGAGACATTCTGGCAAGATCTCTTGCGATTTGACCAACTGTATCCAAACGACAATATTAACGATCAGGAGTATTTTCTCGGTGCGATCGTCATCGTTGACACTGAGCAGGGCAATCTGCTGCTTGATGGACAACAACGCATAGCTACAGCAGCAATTCTGCTTTCAACCATACGTGATTTTCTGAAACGATATAGTACCGATGCTGCGCAACGACTAAGTTCTCGATACCTTTCGGATTATGATGACGCTACAGAACGCACAATCTATAAGATTAGCCTAAATCGGTTTGATAGAGACTTCTTCAGGCGAGAAATTCTTGAGTCACGAGAGGCAAATTACACTGCACCTGCCCCCCGGTGTGAATCCCATCAGCATATTCGCAAGGCTCGCAGTTTCTTTGAGGCAAAGTTTGATGAAAGATATACACAGATAAACGATCCAAAAGCAGCACAACAATGGTCCTTGCGTATCCTCAAAGTTTTGACCTCGCATATGTCTGTAGTGGCAGTGATTTCTCAGGATGAAGACAATGCATCGTCAGTATTCGAGACACTTAATGACCGTGGAATTGGCCTTTCCACCCCTGATTTGCTTCGCAACTTGGTTCTTCGGCGCGCTCAAGAAACCCAATCAGACGAAGTGTTGGACCTTTGGGGAGAAATATTGGGAATTCAGAGCGATGCTAAGCTAGACGGCTTCTTTCGCCACTTCTGGATTTCCCGAGAAGGTGATGTAAAGACACGTTCGCTTTATCGTGAGATCAAGAAGCGCATACTTGAAACGGATTGGTCGAGCCTCGACTTGTCACGGACTCTTCGAAATTCGGCAAAGGTGTACGAAGACATTGTAAATGGCCGTTTTGATGATAGCGAGAAGGTCGCCCGTTATTTTGCTGGTGTTGCCGAGCTTGGTGCAAAGGTTCTTTATCCTCCATATCTGAGTATTGTTGAGGCATGCAAGGATATGCAGCTCATTGAACAGATGACCTGGGCACTCATGGTCGCGTATGTTCGCCATTCACTAGTTTGCGGAAAGGAAAATAGTCAAATCGAAGATTTTACTTTTTCCCTCGCCAAACGCGTCCGAGAAAATCCTGTGTCATCGCTTGTCGATGAAATTCGGGAGTTCGCTCCTAGTGATGGACGATTCCGGGAATCGTTCGCAAGTCTGATTCTAAAGCGTCAGGCTTCGGCAAGGTATTTGTTAAGAGAAATCGAGCAGTCCGAACGAACAACAGAAGAGCTTGATGTAGGGCCTCCTTCGCGAGTTCATGTCGAACATATCTACCCCCTTACACCTAAAGCCGAGAATCGTTGGGAGCATCATGACAGATTTGTTTCGCGCATTGGGAATTTGACGCTGTTGTCAAGGCGCCTAAACATAAGTATTCAGAACGGCACATATCAAGAGAAGAAGGATTCTTACATACAGTCCGAGCTCTTGATAACCAAAAAACTGCCTGAAGAATACGCGGATTGGAATCCTGAGAGTGTTGAGAGTCGCCAGAAAGTACTGGCGGACAAGGCTGTTGATATCTGGAGCTTTTAAATCTGCTACTCTCGTCTCTTTGTCCCCAGAAATCGCACCTGATGACTAGAATGCAGCCTTTAGTGCTCGTCTGTAGTTCTCCAAGATCTCAACCCCATATTACTCCATGACCGTATGCAGAATGGACGAGTGGGGATGATGATCGCGCCATTGGGGCAGTGGATGACTCTAGTCATGTTTGACGGTCATCCACAAGTTTGCAACAGGGACAAGACAGGCCCGACCGCACGGGCTGATGAGTTATCCAGGTTGATGTGGACCCCAAATATGGCAAGAACAAAATGTTTAAAATGACAATGCTGAACAGGTTTCCCGCACACAATTCCTTGGCATTAGGTAGCTTGAAATCATGGATGAGTTCTTTGACCATACGGGCAACCAAGAAGACCTGACGGCGTTAATTGTTAATCTGTTTCAAAAAATCACCGAATTTGCCACTCTGGTTCAGCAAATCAATTGCCGTAGTTCCTTCTAACGCATTCCACTTTTCGAACAAAAGGCCCTTTAGCCCCGGGTCTAAAAAGTCATTTGCATCCAGACGTTGCAGGAGTGAGGCGCTAAGAGGACCATGACGAAGGTCACCCGGCTGTACACTCAGACCTTCCGCTGCCTGTTTAGAAACCAACAGCAAGTTTAAGGCCCGCTTCTGTCGAGCTAATGCCTTCGATGCCAGAATCATGACGGCCGTCAACGCAGTAATATCCTGCTCCTTCCATTTGGAACAGAAAACCTGCTCGAGTATCAGTGCCTTTGTTAGGCGTTCCGCAATTGTTCCAGCGGCGACATCGTGTTTCTTGGACCATGTAAGCGTATTCTGTACGTCATTCACATGCAGCACTTTGAGAAGCCACTCCTGGCTTTCATGGTCTATCAAGTTTAGCAGCAGAAAGCACCCACGCCGCGACCATCTACCAACGTCGCCCTTTTCTTCAAGCAGGCCTCCGAGTACCGGAAATGCTTCAGGAGAGCCTAAAATACCAAGCGCAAACGTAGCGGCACTCCGCACGGGTATTGCTTCTGTCGGGTTAGTCGCTATAACTGCTAATCTAGGCAGAAAATGTCGGTTTCCGGAACGCCCCGCCCTATCGCACGCCGTTGCCCGAATTCCTGGGTCATTGTGGCACATCAGTGCTTCGACATGCTGCTGGGTGGTCTGACTATAACGATCACTCTTTGGAACAAATTTCAACGTGCGTGTGAGCCAAGCCATTGCAGTTGAGACATCCTCAACGGGGTGGATACTGGGCAGAATTTGAGCGCGAATATGAGCCAGGTGTTCTATTGCTGCTTTTGCCCCAATCGGGCGGCTGTACCTAAAGGTAAAAGCTCTGCTATTTCTCTTCCGTGACCCCTGCGATCTATTTCGCCTTGGTTCTGATTCCTCCTGTTCCCCCATGGGAAGCAGTGCAACCATTGATTCCTCAATCTGGTCCAGATAATTTGCCGGCAACGGCGATGCGATTTCCCAAGACTCAAAGAAGACCTTGGTACAATCCGCTCCAATCTGCTTGGACTCGAACATAACGCATATTTCATGATTTCGGTAAATGCCACCATCTGTCATGTTCGCGGAACCGATGATAACACGTTGACGGTCAGATACCAGCATCTTTGCATGCAACATTGGCAAGGCTCTTACTGCGAGTTTGATTCCGGAGGGATATGTCGTGGCTCTAAAACAGGCAATATGAGAAGCGCCGGAAAGAAAGTCTGATTCATCACACCGAGCCAAGACTTGAAAACTGAGTGGTCCTGATAGAGACAAGTCGTGCCCAATCAATCTGGCCACATTTTCTGTTATCCACGGAGACATAAGAAGTAGCTCATGCTGTGTGGCTTTTATGAATGCGGAGAGTGTGTCAATCCAGGCACCGGAGATTATTTGCACGCCAACTACGCCCATTGTATTTAAAACTCCTACTGTCGCGTTGTGTACGGGGCATCCCTGAACCACGCATCGATTGCGGACCCTGGCTTGAACTTCTCGGCCATGTTCCCTCTCCATCTGTCATCCACCGGCTAAAGCTCGGTGTATTTCTTATTCGAGTCCCAGCATTTTTCGACCGGGTACTTTTCCGCATTCAGTTTTATTTTACTCTCAACCCCATCCGACAGGTCAATCCCGGCTCCGTGGGCAATGTACCGGACTCAAGTTATCACGGCCACAAGTTCCTCGGAAACCTGCTGTCTTCCAGCCTCGGATTGCAGGTAAGTCAAGATTTCAACGTCTCGTTACAGAGCGTGTCAGAAATGCGCGTCCATCATCTCCGCAACGCTGTAGAATCCGTCCTCCGGGGGCGTCTTACCGACGGCTGCGGTGGGAAAGCCGTTGAAACGCCTGCTGCACTGAATGTGGTTCTTTTGTTCCTGTTCGGCGTTTGATTGGAGGGGCAACAGAAGCAGACAATGAATTGTGGACATTATGCTGTAACCAATGCTTTCCCGGTTATGTTTTTATCGATGGAGACATTTTGCTATGGACAGTCATTCAACAACTGGCGGCACCTCTGCAGACGCGGGTGAACCGGGTGCGCCGCTCGTCCGAAATATCAGATGCCGAAAATGCTGCAGGCATATTGACACGACGTACGCCTTCTGTCCTCACTGCGGCACAAAGCAAAAGAGTGGCGATGCTTGGTACTATCATCCGGTTTGGATTGCTGTCCTGGCCTTCGTCCTCATTGGACCGTTTGCCCTTCCGCTTGTTTGGAAGTCCACCCGGATGGGTGTCACGCTCAAGCTGATTCTGGCAGTGTTAATTCTGGCCTACACTGGGTATGGCGTGTACTATCTCTACAAAATAGCCACCATTGATTTAGCGCAGTTCCGTGAACTTGAAAAATTATTGCACTAGATTCAATGACCATGATCACAAACACATTAAAATGCAAATGCGAATTTGATACGGCTTGGCGGTTTAGCGCGAGGTTATAGAAAGGAACGAAATGGTTGGTATAGGAACACGAAGTATCTTGCTCTTGTTGCTTGCGGTTGGCGCAAACGCGGCGGCGCCTCAGTTGGAATGGTCTTTCGAAACCCAGGGGAAAATCTACGCTTCGCCGATCATCGTTGATTTGGACAATGATGGATCACCGGAGATCATCATTGCGGCGTCGCGCGCACAAACGATCTTTTGCCTGGATGGCCGTGGCGGTCAGCGTTGGTCGTATACGCTTGATGATGGCATGAGCGACGGCTTCCAGGCTACGCCCTCGGCGGCGGATTATGACAGCGACGGGAAAAAGGAGGTTTTCTGGCTCACGCGGGGCGGCACTGCGGGATGCTTGGATGCGCAGGGCAAGCTGATCTGGCGGGTGTTCCTCAATGATCAATTCGATTACACGGCGCCGGTGCTGGCCGACCTGAATAATGATGACCGCCTGGAGATCGTATTTGGAAGTGAAAGCGGAACGTTATACTGTCTGGACGATACCGGCGTGGTGCAGTGGCGATACCAAAGTGAAGGCAGCATTCGCGGTGTGCCCGGTGTGGCGAAGATCAACGGCGTGGGGCGCGTGTATGCAACGTTCGGCGGTGGTTTGGAGGCCTGTTTTGACGCCGAGGGCAACATTCTTTGGCAACATAAAGAGGGATTGCCACGAGGGCAGCGGTGGTCTGCCGTGGCGATAGGCGATCTGGACGCGGATGGGCGGCAGGAGTCGGTCTGCGCGACGGAGGATTTCCAGGTGATTGCGCGCGATGCGGAAACCGGTGAGGAACGCTGGCGTTTCAAGGGAAAGGGGAATATCGATCAAACGTGCAGTTTTGCGTTGGCGGATTTTGATAATTCCGGGAAATTGGATGTAGTGACGGGCGATTCTTCCGGAAATGTGTATAGGATAGGTGAGGGACAGGTGGTGTGGAGCGCCGATGTGCGAGACAGTATTGTGCAAGGCCCCTCCATCGGCGATGTGGATGGCGATGGCGCGCTGGAGATATTGGTGTGCTCCCGGTCGAACCGCCTGGTATGTCTTTCGCAGGACGGACAGGAACAATGGCAGTACGCCACCGAGGCCGCCCCGCTGACCACGCCTGCGCTAGGCGATGTGGATCAGGATGGGCAGATCGAGATCATTTTTACGGCAAAAGACCGGTTTGTACGGTGCCTTTCCGTGAATGGTGAAGCGGCGCACGCCAAACTCCCATGGCCGATGCTTGCACATGATCCGCAGCTTTCCAATAATGTCACTGGAGCCGCATTCACCCCGCCGCCGCCGGCGGAATCCATATTGGACACTCCTTTATTCTCCATAGATCATTTCGCCCCGCTTCATATGGGTAACAATCGCATTCCCGTGCATTTCCGAAACAATAGTTTTCGAGGCCGCCACCTGGAAGCGGTGGTCGAGGTGAAATGTCCGGAGGGGAACGTCGTCAGCAAAACCATTTCCCATGTATGCGAACCCTATGAAACCGCAGATTCCCATTTGGAGTTGATGGTACTAATGGGCGGCGAGTATGCGCTATCCGCCCGGTTGCTGGACGTGGGCACCGGTGCGTTACTGGATACAGTTCAAGATTCCGCCACGGTGGTTCCGTTTGAGGAGGAACGCCGGGAAGCAGGGGAGCTTGAACAAACTGCGGCGGCGCTTATTCGTGAAATTCAGGATGTTTCATTGAAACAACGCGCGGAAGCAGCTTGTCACCAGGCGCAAAACGCCTTAAACAAGGCTTTGGACGATTTTTCGGACAGCACTACTATCAAGAACAAAGTTCAATGTGTCCAAATAGCAGCAACGATGCTTAAAAATGAATTGGCGCGTTTGTATGCGATACACGCCACGCCCGTTCCTGTGTGGAATTTCGCTGTAGTGCCTGAAACCACGCTGAGAAAGGTGTTTCAGGACGAACCCTGCCTGACATCGCTTCGTGTGCCGCAGACGATTCGGATTCATCTTGCGCGGAATGAATACGAAGGCGCGCAAGTGATCGTCGTACCGCTGTGGAGCGCTTTGAAGCAGGTGATCGTGAAGCCGGGTGCATTGAAACAGGAAAATGGCCCGGGAACCATCCCAGAGGGAAATATTCACGTTCAGCGTGTGGGATATGTTCCGATTGGGCCCTCGGAATACAACTTTCGGGTAGAAAAACAGGGCCTGTATCCCGATGTGTTGTTTTCTGAAGATCCGGTGGACATACCCGCCTCACAATGCGCCCAACCCTATTTTGTGACGGTAAAAACGGAAATGGATACCCTGCCAGGCGATTATTCCGGCACAATTGATGTAGTGGCAGGGGAAAATGCACTCAGCATTCCAATCCAGGTGCATGTGTGGGACTTTGCATTGCCGAAAGAAACCACCTTAAAAACGTCTTTTTGGATGAATGAGGGATATATTAAAGCGTTCTACAACTATCCGGATCGCGTGCCGTTCGACGTGCGCAAGAAATTTTACGATTTGCATTTGGAACACCGGATGAGTCCGATCAAGGATTTCAGCATGGACTTGCTGGAGGACTTTGAGTATCTGATGACGCACGGACAGAACTGTTTCTTCATTCCCATTCCGGACAAGATGGAACCGGACAAAATGGAGGCCTACAAAAAGAATGTGCTGGAAACACGGGCGTTCCTGCAGGAAAAAGGCTGGGCGGACAAAGCCCTGTTTTACAGCCGCGACGAAGTGGCGGTGATGGCGCGGCATCTCATCCCGGACGTGATGGAAATGAACGCCTGGATCAAAAGCTTCCTGCCGGAATGGCCCCGGCTCGAAACCAGCGCGCCCGAACAGGCCCTCGCAGGCGGTGTGGATATCTGGTGCCCCACCATCGACAACTTCAATCCCGCGTTTCTGAAAACGCGCATGGCGCAGGGCGACCGTCTCTGGATGTATACCGTGTGGGGCCGGCCTGGCATCATGATCGAATTCCCCGCCACGGATCACCGATTGATGTTCTGGGAGTGTTGGAAATACGGTGCGGAAGGTTTCCTCTATTGGGGCACCACGCATTGGGACCTTAACACGCAGGGGGAGGAACGCTGGCCCGCGCGGCCCTGGATCACCTACAACCGTCAGCCCGGCCACAACGGCTGCGGCTACATGGTGTATCCCGGACCGGACGGCACGCCGCTGCCCTCGGTCCGCATGAGCGTCGCCCGCGACGGCATCGAAGATTTTGAGTATTTTACGCTTTTACAATCGCTACTGACATCGAAAGGCGCATTGGCGCCTGAACCGTTGCGCAAGCAAGCGGAAGAAGAATTGGCAGTGGATCCCAAGGTGGTCATGGACAACAAGCGCTTTACGGAAAATCCTGAGGATATCCTGAACGCCCGCGCACGAATTGCGGAATTAATTGAGAGATTGAAAAAACATTAATTCGATTGTAGACCGACGACTACTCGTGTTCATTATCGTACTTTTGCTTGTGTGGGAGGGCGAGGCTCCTGCCGAGCCGTACAACAAGATCTGGAAAATCACAAATCCATATGTCGAATAAGGTATATTTGATTCAACGGCTCGGCAGGAGCCTCGCCCTCCCAATGGTGTTTTTTTAAGATACTGTCAGAGACACGTGAAGACCTGTAGCAAAAGGAATTGTTGGCATGTCGTATACACATCAAAGCATTGTGTTTGTTCTTATGATGTTCTCCCTCTCCGCGCGGGCGAATGTGGAGATCATCACGGAAAAGTACTCTGCGGAATTTCAGTGGGGGGTCCTCTGTACATTGTCGGATGCAGGCGGCAGTCTGTTTGTTTCTCCCGCGAAGGAATGCAAGGGGGGTGGCCTGCATCGGGTGGGGGCGGATCATTGGGCGCAGAACAGCGCGGCGATGACAAATGGGGAACGCCTGACCAATTTAAGCGACTTGGAGGGGGCGCATATGGAGAATCAATACCTACCGGACAAGGCCAGCGGCGAACTGATCATCACGCAGCGGGCGGAATCGCTGCAGAAAGGGGTATGGGGCGTCGAGTGGTCCATTGAATACATTCCATTGGACATGAACGTGATCATTCCGGCGCATTCCGGCACGAAACTCACACGCCGCACGCCGGGTTCCAATCAGTACTTCGATTATCCGATGAGTTGGGAAGCGCAGTTTGTTCTTGTGGAAGGGAAGAACCGCGGTTTTTATGTATGGGCGGAGGATGCACAGGGCGTTTTTAAGCGTTTGACTGTTGAACGGCGCGCGGAAGGTTGGCGGTTAGGGTTCATTACGATGCCGCTGGCTCCATTTGAGGAGCGCAGCGGCTGCGAGTCGGTAAAGTGGCATCTGGGGGTATATGAAGGCGATTGGCGATGGCCCGTGAAACGATATCGCGATTGGATGGTGGAAGCATTCCAGCCCACGCCGCGCGAACAACAAAATCCCACATGGGTGCACGATATTCGGGCGTGCATTATCATGGGTTTGGATGTGGATATATTGAATGCCCTCTCTACGCGGCTGGAACCCCAACAAACCGTGCTCTATATACCAGGATGGCGCGCAGAGGGGTATGACCGGGATTATCCCACGTATGACAAGGCGCTCGATCCGTTGGTTCCCTTCATTCAGCGTGCGCATGAACTCGGTTTCCGCGTGATGCTGCATGTGAATTATTTCGGCTGCGATCCGCTCAATCCTGCGTATGCCGGCTTTGAGAAATATCAGGTGCGCAGTCCGTGGGGCAATCATGACAAGGAGTGGTGGTTGTGGACCCGCGCCGATCCGATTATTAAATTTGCTTATATCAATCCCGCGTGCAAGGCATGGCGCGAATTGTTCACCGGGCGGATGAAGACCTTGTGCGAAACCTTCCAAGTAGATGCGCTCCATCTCGATCAGACCTTGTGCAATTATAACGATTACAATGGGCGGATCGATGGCATGACCATGATGGAGGGGAACATCGCGCTGCACCGCGAATTGCGCGAAGCGCTCCCGCACGTGGCGCTGAGCGGCGAAGGGCTCAACGAAATCACGTACCGTCATGAAGCCTTTGCGCAACGGCATGCGATGGGCATCAACCATCCCGATGGCACCTTTGACCGGCAAACGCTGAGGATGGCGCATCCTGTGAGTTCCTATCTATTCCGGCCTTTCACCACGATCTACGGTTATCTCGGTATTGCGCCGCCTACGGACGCGCAACTCTACGCGGCGTGGTGGGAATCCTATCGCTATTGGGGGGTAATCCCGACATTAAAACCCGCACTGTCTGAAATCTTGAATCCTTCCCCTTTCACGCAACAATTCTTTGATGAAGCGGGATTCTGGCAGCGGGAGCAAGTATCCGTTGCGGTGGACGCCGCATGGCCGGAAAATGTTGCCTTTCCACTGATAACCGCAACCGGTGATTCTGCGGCGTACACGGTAAATCGGTGTTTGATGTGGGAGGATCGCGAAGTCAGCCGGACGATCAGTGATGAGAGTCATATCACTCTTCCTGGAACCATCCCCGGCTGGCGCGCTTTCAACGATCATGAAATCATCGGCCTTGAGCCGGAGTGCTGGTATCCCTATTTCGCGGCTCCGCGCACGATGGATGGATTACACCTCACACAATTGCCGGATGGATTCACCGTGGGGGCCGTAGTGGATCAGCCGGACCTGCGGTGGGTCCAACTCAACCCCAGCAGCACGGCGATGATTCCGCTGGCGCCCAAAATTGCAGACGCCCGGTGCGCATCCTGTCCGTTCGAGGGGGATGTGCGTGAAACACATGGCGAGTTGCACGATCCCGATGGCGCTTTATTCTATGGAACGGGCGACGCCATCTTTGCGCATCCGCCGTATCAGAACGGGCGAATCGGCGTTGCCCGCGCGCGCATTGCGCTGCGTCTGCCCAATACCGCGCAACGCTTTGTCAGTGAGGTTGCGATGGACACCGGTGCGGTCGGCGAAGGGCGCACCGATGGCGTTCTCTATGGCGCGCGCATTTTAGCGGATGGAAAAGAGTCCTCCGCGGAACTGCTTCAGGCCACCAGCGATCACAAAGAGCTTGCCTTGGATTTGCGATCGTTTGCGGGGAAAGAGGCGGTGCTGGAATTGAGCGTGCATCCCGGTCCGGCGCACAGTCCAAACTATGACTGGGCGCGCTGGTATTCCCCGCGTATCGAATGTGACAAACATATCCAAGCGGAAGTGGAATTGGCGGGTATTCTTAATACGAGGCTCGCTTTGTCCGGAAAACAGGAAACCACTTTGGCGCCCGATGCCGATGCTCTTTCCTTTATCATGAACTGCCCCGGAACGGTCTACCTTCTTCTGGAACCCCCTTCGCCAATCACACTCCCATATTCCTTAAAAGCCGCGCAATCGCATACCGCTTTCCTGAGCGATGCAGGAACCACCTTGGAAAATCCCCCGCATGCCTGTGTGGCGGATCAATCCAGCACCGTAGACGGCATCACGCGCGAAGGGATCTTTATGCATCCCCCGGATCATGGCCGGACCGTGGCGAATTTCGCTATGCAATTGCCTGATGCTCCGACGGAATTTCATGCGTTTGTGGGCATCCGTGACACCTCGAAATCGGACAGCGTGCTGTTCCTCGTTGAGGCCAACGGCGAAGAACTCCACCGGCAACTGGTTCTCCCCGGCGCATGGCACGAACTCATTTGTGATCTAAGCCCTTGGGCCGGAAAACCCCTCGTGCTCTCCCTTGTCACGGATTCAAACGGCCCCTTTGCCTGCGACTGGGCCCATTGGGGCGAACCCACCGTGCGGGAAAAATAATTGGAAAGGCCACAATAAAATGTCCCCTGCCATTATCAGGGCTGACGTTCGCCCTATACGCGCTTGAAATACACGTATCGCTCTACTATACTTATCCTGTGCCTGAGTTCATGGTGCGTGAACAAATCAGGTTGAGAGCGTGCGAAGTTTAATAAGAAAAGAGGGTGAGAGCATGTCTCAAAAAAAGAAACCGGGCAAAGTCAAGGCCTGCCTGAAAAGAGCGAAAAGGGTGGTAAAGAAACGTTCCATTTTTGATTTCCGCGCCCTTGTTACCGCAATCCGGCAAGCCGATGAGCAATTGGTTGCACAGGCAAGTAAAGCTGTTAACATGTGCCTAACCTTGCGCAACTGGGCTATTGGTCTCTATATTTATGAATATGAACAAAACGGCTCGGATCGCGCAAAGTATGGCCAACAGCTATTGGAGATACTTGCTGAACGGTTAAATAAATGCGGTTTGCCACGCGTTGAAGCGCGTGAACTCCGGCGCTACCGCCAATTTTATGCGACCTATCCACAGATTCGGGAGTCACTGACTCCCGAATTGCATTACAGGCTATTTGGCAAAGCGTTAAAAGCCTGCGATAGGATTCGGGAGTCGCCGACTCCCAAATTGACGTTCGATGGAAAAGCCCTTGTTAACAGACTTTCTTTTACACACTTTGTTGAACTTGTTGCGATAGAGGACACATCGAAACGCTTCTTCTACGAATCAGAGTGCATACGCGGCAATTGGTCCGTGCGCGAACTAAAGCGCCAAATTGGAAGTCTGTATTATGAACGCTCCGCGCTCTCCACTAACAAGAAAGCACTGGTTAAACGTTCTCACACCACTGCACAACGAGTGGACTCGCGCCTTACCATTCGCGATCCCTACGTGTTCGAGTTTCTTGGCCTTAAGTCAAAAGAAGTTATGTGCGAATCCAGCCTGCAAGATGCTCTTTTGGCGCGACTCCAGGATTTCATATTGGAACTGGGAAAAGGTTTCTGTTTTGAGGGACGGCAAAAGCGCATTCTCATAGGGGATGAGTATTTTTTTGTGGACTTGGTTTTCTATCACCGCATCCTTAAGTGCCATGTATTGTTTGAACTCAAGATAGATGGCTTTTCCCACGAATACCTTGGTCAGCTTAATACCTATGTAAACTGGTTTCGAAAAAATGAAATGGACGCTAAAGATAATCCGCCTATAGGCATTCTTTTGTGCACTCACAAGAATGACGCCCTCATCGAGTATGCCCTCGGCGGGCTCAATAACAAAATATTCGTGTCGCGATATAAGCTTCAGTTGCCCAAACCGAAGGAAATCCAACGATTTATTCAGCGTCAAATTGAACTGCACGACACCACACAATGATAAAAATGCAGTTTTATTTGGGTACACCACGCAAATCTGAACGCTCTGTCTTTCTCACCGCACTTTCTTGTAGATTAGGATTTTTGCCTTGGGGAGTTCTTCCATGGCGATGGTGAGGCCGGGTTTCATGAGCTCCGCGCCGGAGAGTTCTTTGAGGGTGTTGGTATCGATGTCGAGGATGGAATAGCGCGCGTCGGGTTCGAGATCGCGCAGGCAGAAGCGGGCGGATTCGTAGGGGCTTTCGAAGCGGCGGTACACCTGGACCACGCCCTCGCCGAGGTCGGGCCGGTCGAATTGCCAGGCCATCCAGACGTCGTTGGCTTGGGTGTACGGCGTGAGCGGATGGAAGTCGCCGAGGAAATAGGGAGCGATGCGCCGCCATTCGCCGGTGAGCCGCCGCCAGCGCGCGAAGTCGAACGTGGTAATGTCTTTGGCATCCGGGCCGAAACTGAACTCCGCGACCATGCTGCTGCGCACCCAGTACTCGTCTCTTTCATAAATAACACCGGTGCCGTGATAGGGTATCCAGAGGGAGAGGCCATAGGTGAGGTTTTGCTGGCCTTCCGGCGCGTTGTACCAATCGCTGCGCAGGAGCGGCACGGCGCGCCGGAGCGTTTCGAGGTCATTGCGGCGTCCGCCGGAAGCACACGAATCGATCATGCGTGTGGGAACCCTGCGCTGCAATTCGTCCCAGTAGGCAAAATATCCTTCTACATGGCGGATCTCGGTAATACCCTGGCGATCTTCCGTGTCCGCCTGACGCCAGAAGTTCAGCGGATCCATATTAAAATCCTGGCGGTAGTCTTCGATGCCTTGGTCCTTGAGCAGTTGGTCGATGTGATTGGTGAGCCATTCGCGGCATTCGGGATCGCCGAGTTTCAGCAATCCGCCGTTTTTCCCGCCATGCACCCATTCCGGATGGTTTTCAGTGATCCAGGTGTCCGGATGCACGCGCTCCGGTTCGAACCATACCATCGTTTTGCGGCCGTTGGCGCGCACATAATCGCTCAATTCACGGATGCCCTTCGGAAAGCGGACGGGGTCCACTTCCCATGTGCCGGTTTTCGGCCAGCCTACGCCATCGCATGGATACCACCCTGCATCCTGCCACCAGCAATCGAACTGGACTCCTTCTTCGATGTGCCTGCGGATGAAATAAAGTTCCTTATCCGCCACGGTCATCAGTGCCGGATAATAATTGCCGTTGCAGAGCGAAAGTTGCGGTTTAAGGGGGTGTCCGCCGGGTTTGTAGTAATTGTGTGCGAACATCCAGCGCCGCCAAACATTCTGCGCGCGCAGCCAATCGCCCTTGTAAAATTGGAGCACGATCATCGGCGTGCGGACCTCCTCGCCGGGGTGCAATAGGAAGTGGGTGAGTTCCTGGCCCGCGCGCAACTGCAGGCCGTTCGCGGTATCGCGGGTGAATGCCGTGCTCCATTGACCCGGCCAGCTCACCACGAAAATCACGCCTTCGCCGGGCCATTCTATATTGAAATAGGGGAACGAGACCTGCGTGGGGCGGCCGCCGGTGTTTGCGATGCGCTTTTCCGAACCGGGCGCCAATGCTTCCACATGCGGCGCATAGCTCTCCGGCGTGCAATTGTCGCCGTCGATATAATGCACGTTAAACTCGCCGTCCGCGCTGCGTTCGATGCGAGTGTCAATCGCCTGGATATTCTCGATGATGGGTGTGTCCGCGGTGCTGGTATTCTTGAAAAAGAGTGTCCACTCAACCGTTGGAAAATCGCGGTACTCGATGCCCGCGCACCGCACCTGCAATCCCGTTGCGGAATCCGTATATGTGACACTATGTTCGACCCGCTGATCATCCAGATTCTTCGAGGAGTGTTCGCGTTTCCAAGAAGCGAGAAATTCCTGGGATGGTTTTCCGCCGTATACGAAGGAGAAAAAGGGATCCGTGGTGAAGGCATGCTGTTCCATGCCGGACAACGGCAATTCCGCCAGCCATACCACCGTGCCGTCCTCCAATGTCACGCGGGCATCTGCCCAATCGGACTGATCACAGGAAATGCCGTCGCCCCCGTCTTCCACGGCAAGCTCAAATTGCGTGGCGCCTTTAAGGTCAACGGAAACCGTCACGCCAGGCATGCCTTCCCGCATCAATGGTGAACGCCATGCCTCGCGTTCGCCCACGCGCGCCACAAACACTACGCTGCCTTGTCCGCCGCTGGTTTGGTCATTTGAGTCTACCCCCGCGATGGCGTCAAAGGTTTTTCCCGGTCCCGGCAATACGATGGTCATCTTGCTGGGTGCGTGACAATAGAATCCGCGTGTGTACGATTTGTCCACGATCTGCATGGGTTTTTCACCCCGTGCATTGCATTGGACCGGCCCGTGGTTCTGGAGCACCTCGATATGCGGTGTCACAATGGGGGCTTCCACCGATTGTTCAAACTTCGCTACCGCCCAACGGTGCGCGGTGTCCACTTCGCCGGGCGCAGGCATTACGGCCAATACACTTACCATCACAAGAAATGTAGTCATAGCGGGTCCTCCAAAAACAATTGATGTTGCGGTATCTAATTCTTCATATGAAAGAGGCTACAGGTTCTCAAACTCCGATCGCTGGATGATTTCGTCTTGAAGCGCTTTGCCGAGGTCGGTGAACAGGGCGGAGTAACCGGAAACCCGCACCACGAGGTCGCGGTATTGATCGGGATGCTGTTGTGCATCCCGGAGCGTATCGTTCGAGACGACGTTGAACTGGACCTCCATCCCGCCCAGTGCAAAAAAGCCCTTCACCAGCGCTATGACCCGATTCAGGCTGTCCTCCTCCTTGAACAGTTTGGGCATCATTTTCATGTTAAGAGCGCAACCGTTGGAGATGAGCGTGTGATCCGTTTTGGCCACGGATTGCATGGCCGCCGTCGGGCCTCTTTTCTCGGAGTTATTGGCGGGCGAAAAGCTGTTGCTGACCGGCTCCCCGGCGCGGCGTCCGTCCGGGGTTGCGCCTAGAAACAGCCCTTCCAGCACGTGCATTCCATACGAGAAAAATCCCGGACGGAACGGTCCACCGCGAAGCGTCTGTTGTGCCGCGACTTCCCGGCAGAAAAATCCACACACCTCCCGCGCGATGTTATCCACTGCGTCGTCCCCGCATCCATATTTCGGGCCGCCGTTGGCCAGACGGAGGCGAAGGGTTTCCTCTCCCTTAAAATTGACTTCCAGCGCCCGCAAAAGCTGCTGCATCGTTATCGTGCGCTGATCGTAGACAAAATGCTTGATGGCCGCGAGGCAGTTAACGGCCGTGCCGAAGCCGCGTGCCGAGATCGATCCATAATTATATTGGCTCCCGCCCGCAGTCATATCGCGCGCATGTTCAACGCATCCCGACAGCGTGGCGGAAATAAATGGACAGGGGAAGCCCTCGCGGTATGCCTGATCTTTCAGATTGACTGCCTTGGCGACGGTATGCACCATAAATTCCACCTGCCGCTTGTATGCGGTTAAAAACTCGTTAAAATCCTGGAAGTGGCATGGATTGCCGGTCCTGGGGCCGATCCTGCGGCCCATGATGCGCAGATATCCATTCAGCAAGGTCATTTCGACCGCCGCGGCAAGGGAGATATCATTGCCGGAGGTGCATCCGAAGGTGTTGCCGTCGCCGGTGGGTTCGACGCAACCGATGATGCCATAGTCTCGCGCATCCTGCTCCGGCATTCCGCAATTTTTCAGTGCGGCCACGACCTGTTCATCGCAGAACAAGGCCGCACCGGAGGTTTGCCGGTAAGTTTGAAGCGATTTCCGCCAAAATTCATCGGACGACTTCCGTGAAAACCGAATAGAAAATGAATTGCCCAGCGATTTCACGTTGGCAAAAGCTTCTAATGCCAGAAACGACAAGTCATTGGTTGCGTCTTCGCCGTTGGGGCCGAGTCCGCCGACGGTGGGGGCGCAACTGTCGCTGCCTAGTTCGCTTCCAGTCTGTTTTCCCACATGCGGCAGCAGCAGCACGTTGTAACTCAGCTTGATGAATAATTCTTCCAGCCATTCCACTGCCTCCTCCTCGCTCAGGCATCCCTTGGTGCAATCTTCGGAGTAAAAGTTGAATAAATATTGGTCAAGGCGTCCGATGGCCAGGATGCCGCTCATGCCGTAGGCGATGATCGCTCCCGCCTGTGTCAGCCAGAAGGCTTGCAGGGCTTCCCGGAAGTCCCGCGGCGGATAAAATGGCACGTGCCTGCAACGCGCGGCCATGTCGAGTAAATTTTTTCGCCGTGCCTCATCAGAAGTGCCGGCTGCTTGCCGTTCCGCCTCCTCTGCAAAACGTGCTGCAAATTCCTGGATGGCGTCGCAACTGAGGATCACTGATTCGAGAAACGCCTGCCCTTCGGAATCATTATTTTGTATCGCGCGTTCCAACCGTTCCTGCGCGCGGGCTTTCACGCCGCAAAAACCCTCCTGAAGAATGTTTTTGTGCCCCAGGATGAGATGACCCTGCACGTCAAAGACATTCATGACAATGGCGGGATTGTTGTAGAGCAATTCATTAACACCACGCAGAAGTGTAGATCGCTGTGTGCCCGGCGCCATCGTGGCTTGTTTCAATTTTTTCAGATCCAAACTGCGGGAGCGCCGCCACAGGCTCACGGGATTGAGTGCCGGACGAAACCAGAGCCCCTGTTCCTTCCAGAGGGCCTTTTTCCGGTCTCGCAGTGTCTTTCCACGCCAATACGGGAGAATTTCCTGTTTCAGTTCCTGCTGGTCTTCTGGTGAGATATGAAAGGGCTGCCGGTCCCGGTTTAATAATGCACCGAGTTCCAATTCGAGCACGGTATTGATATCGCCGCGTTCAATGGGAATTACCGTGCCCACCAGTTTGCTCGAACGATTCCCTGCCATGCGCTCCTCTTCCAAAACATAAATGGACATGTTGCGCAGGGTGTGTGCGAAGGCCTTTGCCGCACGAAGCGCGGGATGCTCCCCCTCTGTAGTGCGGTATGACTGCGTATAGTACCGTGCCCGCTCTATACAGATTTCATATGGGGCCGCAAGGACGTTTTCTTTGTATCGCTGATTGCGCGGATGAATCGGCATCGGGTGCTTTCCTCGCTCGAACGCTACTGGGCGGCACATCTTTACATGTTTTATAAGAATACCGCACTCCGCGCAAAAAAGCGAATGATCCCGGCAATTGTGAAATGGCCCTTTTTCTCATCCAGGCAAATTAAGACACAACGGTTTGACCGAAAAATGCCGTTAAACCGCATATCGCACAAGCAATCTCGCCTGATTGTCAACTATGCGTGGTTCCGAGATTGCTGTGAAGGACATAAAGAATATATCTGGGGAAAGGGTGAACGCAACATTCATGAAAGCATTATGCATCCCTTACAGGGAATTTTCCTAGGGTGGCACTTTACCCTGGGTAGCGAAGCGCAACCCAGGGCTGTGGTATTCATCCCCTTCGGGAAAAATTGCGATACCGAAATCACGCGGATAGATTTGGGTGTTTCTTCTCTGTTCACCCCGCCTGCGGCGGGTGGGGAACTCGCAATGACAAGGGTAAATGATGGTTGGTGAGATATGCGGGTTAATCCGTCCTTTGTCCGGCGTGCCTGTTAAGAAAAAGGTCTCTTTCGCAATTGCCTGAACCATTGTTTTTGTTTCCGCTGTTTGATAGAATAATATGGTTAAGCTGGAGTGCATAATTGAGGGCAGCGTTTCACTGTATTATTGTTAAGCGGGCAATAACGCTATACCGAGCATAGCCTGACGGCGTAACGCCTCTAGAGCAGTAGATAGGAAGCGGTGAACAAAACAACTCAAATGGGAGGGCTTGGCATGCGTCAGGTTATTTCTATCCTCATCGCAGTGTTCTGTGGCATTTCTTTGGGAGCGCAGGCGTTGACGGGCAGCGGGGATTCGGCGGCAGGGCCGTTGGAGACGGTGCCGCCGTCGTTGCACTCCGTATCCGCGGCAACGGAAGGGAGCCTGTCGGCGGCATTCAGCGAACCGATGCTGGCGCCGGGCGTCACAACGCCAGGAAATTATGCCGTCTCGGGGTTGGGCGCGGGAACCTTAACCGCGACCCCCGCGAATGTTTCCGGCACGGGCCCGTACACGCTTTCGTGGACTTCGGGAGAGATGCTGGACGGGGCGAGCGTCACGGTGACGGCGACCGGCTTGCAGGACGCCGTGGGCAACCTGATTGATCCGGCGCACAACAACGCCTCGTGCGCGGGCATCGGGATCGCGCCCGTGTTCTCCAATCTTACAGCAACGCCCGCGCAGGCGGCCAAAGGCGATACGGTGACGATTACCTTCATGGCCTCGGAAGAACTCCTCAGCGATTCGGAAGTGGAGGTAAATGGACATGCGGCCACGCGCTCCGGGAGCGGGAAAGCGGTGGATTACACCTATGAATACACCGTTTTGGAATCGGATCCGCTGGGCATGGCGGCGGTGGCGGTGTCGGGGTTTGATCTCGCGGGGAATCCGGGGGCGGTGAGCGGAAACGGTATTTTGGAAATCACGGCCTCGGAAACAGCGGTGCCCTTGTACGCGTGGCCGGCCGGCTTCGCCCTCTTGGCGGCGGGCCTCTTCCTGCTGAGAAACCGGAAACGCCGTCTCGGCGCCGCCCTTTTTATGGTTGCGGCGCTGCTGGCCTCTTCCGTTGCCTTCGCGCAAGCGCCCACGGTGTCGAACGTGACCTTCTCCCAAGGCCCGAATGGAACCACCGGGACTCAAGTGGACATTTATTACGACCTTGTTGCGCCTAATGGCCCCTGCGCCATCACGGTGTCGTTGTCGGAAGATGGCGGCGCGGACGGCTATGTCCATCCCGTGACCTCGGTGACGGGCGACATCGCGGGTGTGAACACGGGCACGGGTAAACATATTGTGTGGGATATCCAAGCCGATTATCCGGAAAAGAACATGCCGAACGCGCGGCTCCGCGTGACGGCGGACGACGGCGCGGTGTTGTCGCAGTATTACCGCGACAATGACATCGATACTTGGGGGAAGGACGGCGATACCCAGATGCTGGTGTCACCCGTTGCGCCGTATACCGCCACGCGCGGAGGCGACTGCAATGATGCGGATGCGGATATTAATCCCGGCGTAGAGGAGATTTGCAGCAACCTGATCGACGACAATTGTGATGCGCGGACGGATGAAGGCTGCCAGCGCACCCTGACCTATACGGCCGGGGACAATGGCTCGATTAGCGGCATTTCGCCGCAGACGGTCAATTATGGTCAATCGGGCACACCAGTGATGGCCGTGCCTGATACCGGCTATCATTTTGCCCAATGGAGCGATGGGAACACGGACAATCCACGGACCGACACGGACGTGACCACGGACATTACGGTGACGGCCACATTCGCCATTGACCGGTACGACATCACGTGCAACGTGGTGGGCAATGGGACCTGCACGGCGAATCCGGCGGCGGTAGACCACGGCAACACCAGCGACATCGCGGTGACGCCTGAGGCGGGTTGGCACATTGTGAGCGTGGTGGACAGCGAGGAAGGGCCAAAGTCCGGGTCGTATACCACGACGCCGGTCACGGCCAACCGCACGGTGACGGCGACGTTTGCGATCAACACCTACGACATCACGTGCAACGTCGTGGGCAATGGGACCTGTACGGCGAACCCGGCGACGGTAGACCACGGCGGTACGAGCGATATCACATTCGCGCCGGATACGGGTTGGTATCTGTTGAGCGTGGTGGACTCGGTGGAAGGCCCGAAATGCAATGCGTATACGACTTCGCCTGTGGTCGAGAACCGTACGGTAACTGCGACATTCTCCAGCGACCGGGTTGTCATGCTGCCTGGTTGTATTCCGATCGAGCTGGTGTGGGTGCCTTCAGGCAGTTTCCAGATGGGCCGGTATCCCGGCGAGGCGGACAGCTACTCACGGGAAGACCCGCAGCATGGGGTCACGTTGGCGTACGGGTTCTGGATGGGCAAACACGAGATCACGCAGCAACAGTGGCTGGCGGTACAAGGCTCGTGGCCGGGGACGGCGCCCTCGTCAAGCTACGGGTTGGGCAATACCTATCCCGCGTACTACATTTCGTGGAATGATGCGAAGAATTTCATCACGACGCTGAACGCCTACATCGTCAGTTCCGGTCAGGGTCCATTAACGGTGCGTCTGCCGAGCGAGGCGGAGTGGGAGTATGCGTGCCGCGGGGGCACGGCCACGCGGTTCTACTTTGGCGATTCGACGGGATGCGCGGCGGATTGCACGGATTGCGCGGCGGGCGTGTTGCCGGGCAACCGGAGCGATTACATGTGGTACTGCGGGAACAACAGTCCGAACGGGAGCAAGCCCGTGGGCGGAAAGACGGCGAATGCCTTTGGGTTGTACGACATGAGCGGGAATGTGTACGAGTGGTGCGAAGACGACTACCTCGGGAGTTACACGGGCGCCCCGGCGGATGGGAGTGCGTGGATTAATTCGCCACGGGCCTCGAACCGGCTGATCCGGGGCGGCGGCTGGAACAACATCGCCGGGTACTGCCGTTCGGCGTATCGGTGCAGCTACGCGCCGGGCAATCGGTACGGCAACTTCGGGTTCCGCTTGGCCGCAGATAATAGGCCCGTGCTCACCTCCTTCGCCATCAACAGCGGCGCGGCGACGACGACGGATCCGGTGGTGACGCTGGACAACACGGCGGTGAACGGCCCGGTGGACTATATGGCGAGCGAGGCCTCGGACTTTGCGGGCGCAACCTGGCAACCCTATGCGGCCGCGCCGTCGTTTACGTTGTCGGCGGGGACGGGGGGTGTGAAGACGGTGTACTTCAAGGTACGCAACGCGTACGGCGAATCAGCGCCGGTGAGCGACACTATCAATCTTACCGAACGGACGATCCTGCTTCAGGGCGGCGTGCCGCTGGAGCTGGTGTGGGCGCCTTCGGGCAGTTACCAGATGGGCCGGTATCCGGGCGAGGCGGACAGCTATACAAACGAAGATCCGCAGCATTGGGTAGCGTTAGCCTATGGGTTCTGGATGGGCAAATACGAGATCACACAGCAGCAGTGGCTGGCGGTGCAAGGTTCGTGGCCGGGGACAGCGCCCTCGTCAAGCTACGGGTTGGGCAATACCTATCCCGCGTACTACATTTCGTGGAATGATGCGAAGAATTTCATCACGACGCTGAACGCCTACATCGTCAGTTCCGGTCAGGGTCCATTAACGGTGCGTCTGCCGAGCGAGGCGGAGTGGGAGTATGCGTGCCGCGGGGGCACGGCCACGCGGTTCTACTTTGGCGATTCGACGGGATGCGCGGCGGATTGCACGGATTGCGCGGCGGGCGTGTTGCCGGGCAACCGGAGCGATTACATGTGGTACTGCGGGAACAACAGTCCGAACGGGAGCAAGCCCGTGGGCGGAAAGACGGCGAATGCCTTTGGGTTGTACGACATGAGCGGGAATGTGTACGAGTGGTGCGAAGACGACTACCTCGGGAGTTACACGGGCGCCCCGGCGGATGGGAGTGCGTGGATTAATTCGCCACGGGCCTCGAACCGGCTGATCCGGGGCGGCGGCTGGAACAACATCGCCGGGTACTGCCGTTCGGCGTATCGGTGCAGCTACGCGCCGGGCAATCGGTACGGCAACTTCGGGTTCCGCTTGGCCGCAGATAATAGGCCCGTGCTCACCTCCTTCGCCATCAACAGCGGCGCGGCGACGACGACGGATCCGGTGGTGACGCTGGACAACACGGCGGTGAACGGCCCGGTGGACTATATGGCGAGCGAGGCCTCGGACTTTGCGGGCTCAACCTGGCAACCCTATGCGGCCGCGCCGTCGTTCACGTTGTCCGCGGGTACGGGCGGTGTGAAGACGGTGTACTTCAAGGTACGCAACGCGGGTGGTGAATCGGCGCCGGTGAGCGACACCATCAACCTGACGGAGCGGACGATCCTGCTTCCGGGCGGTGTGCCGCTGGAGCTGGTGTGGGCGCCTTCGGGCAGTTACCAGATGGGGCGGTATCCGGGCGAGGTGGACAGCTATACAAACGAAGATCCGCAGCATTGGGTAGCGTTAGCCTATGGGTTC
>ERZ795059.283-NODE-283-length-70369-cov-11.152943_pt1 | contig 70369 bp, 62 predicted proteins | sample MGYA00375143_ERZ795059 | MGnify/ENA primary metagenome ERZ795059 (study PRJEB30188, sample SAMN05720168) | activated sludge metagenome | isolation source: Anaerobic digester | place: USA | collected 2015-01-07 ... | reverse complement strand
AGGGTGCATCTTGATGCACCGGGGTTCGGTCGCGGTGCATCAAGATGCACCCTACGCGGTGGGTGTGGCCCTGGGTCCCGGCTTTCGCCGGGAGGAGCGGGACGATGAACTGGCGTTCGTGGGTGTGGCCCCTGGGTTCCCGCTTTCGCGGGAATGACGGTGGAGGGGGCGGCGTGTGTGGCGCGGTGCATCTGAAGATGCACCCTACGGCTTGGCGAATTGCTTCTGTAGTTCTTTCAGCGTCTGGCGGTCGCCATCAATGAAGAAGGCGTGGAGTTCGTCGAAGGCCTTGCCTGTGCCGAAGCCAGAGTGGGTGAAGCGGAAGCGTGTGCCGTTTGCTTCGGGTGTCAGTTCCATGAGGGCGGTGGTCTGCTTGTAGAACTCGCCGTGCGGGAAGCCTTCGGGGGTCTGGATGGTGCGGAAGGCGATGCGCTTGTCGGGGACGAGTTCGGTGAACTGTTGCTTGATGTTACCGGCGTCGCCGGGTTTGGCGGCTGGATTGTAGCCGGTCTCCAGGATGCCGTTCAGCTTGATTTCGCCCATTGCGACGGGGGCTGCCCATTTGCGCCAGCCTTCCGGCGTGGCGATGATCCGGAAGACCTCGGCGGGCGGGGCGGGGAACCAGGTGGAGAGCTGGATCGTGCGAGAGCCATCCGGCGCGGTGAAGGACGTGTCCTGTAGCGCAGTGCTTGGCGCGGGCGGCGTTGTGCAGGCGGTGCAGGCCAGGATTGCAGCCAGAAACAGGCATTTCAGCATACTTGCTCCCAAGCCAGCGCCTGCGCACTCTACGGTATGCTGCTGCGTTGCGCCATTGCGTTCGTGACATTACCGATGCTTGGCGCGTGCGCCCATGGGTATGGCTCTGACCGGGCCATCGTGGACAATTGCCGGGCAGGTGGCGGAATGACGGTGGCGGCGTGCGAATGCGTGCGATCCGAAATGCGGGCGTCGATGGACGACTATGCGTATGACGCGATGGTGTTGCTGGCGAATGGCCGCGACGCCGAGGCAGGCACAAGACTCGAGGGGTTGACGGAGCGTGACCAGGTTGCGGTCGCGGGCAAGATGATGTCCGCTTATAGTCTGTGCGCGAGACCTGATGCGGAGGCGGGAGCATGACGGCGATTGCGGAAAGAGCGGGTCCACCGGAATGGACCGGGGCGTTGCTGCGGATATCAGGTGTGGCGCTGGTTGGGGCGGTGTGGATCTCGTCCGCGATCTTCGGCGCGTACATTCTGGCTTACTATGGTGGCGCGATCCCGGCCGGCACAATGGAGCAGTGGAATGCGACATTGCCCGCGCTTTATGAGGCGCACACGCCCATGGCCTCAGCGGGGATGGGGCTGCACTTCCTTGCCGGAGCGACGCTGTTGCTGCTCGGGCCGGTGCAGCTGATTGGGGAAATACGCGCGCGGGCGCCGGCGGTTCATCGCTGGATCGGGCGCGTGTATGCGTTTGCGGCGTTTGCGGCGGGCGTGGGTGGTCTCACCTTCATCCTGCTGAAGGGCACGGTTGGCGGCTGGATGATGACTGTCGCGTTTGCGGCTTATGGCGCGCTGATGGTGCTGGCGGCTGTGGAAACGGTGCGGCATGCGATGGCGCGGCGGATCGATGTCCATCGCGCCTGGGCTATTCGCCTGTTCGCGCTGGCGATCGGATCGTGGCTCTATCGCATCGGTTACGGGATGTTCTTTGCGATCGGCGGGCGGGACAATCCCGGCCACACCGATACCTTCTCCGGCTGGTTCGACTACGTCATGGATTGGGCGTTCTTCGTGCCGCCGCTGATCATCGCCGAGATGTTTATCCGCGCGCGTCGCTCGCAGGCGACGACGGTGGGCCGCATCGGCGCGACGACGACCTTGACGCTCGGCGCGCTGTTTGTCGCTTACGCAACGTACTTCTTCACGGTGATGGGATGGGGCCCCGCCATCCTGATGCGGTTCGGCAGCGCTTGATTGGCGAGCTGAAGCGGGGCTAGGTCGTCGCCGGAAAATACGCCAGAAAGTACGGAGCTCACCATGACCCGCATTGCATTCATCGGCCTTGGGAACATGGGCGGGGGGATGGCGGCGCGGCAGGTGGTGGGTGGGCGTGGGGTTAGCGCGTTTGACCTGTCGTCGGCGGCGATTGCGAAGGTGGTGGGCGCGGGAGCCACTGGTGCTGCTTCGGTGGCGGAGGCGGTGAAGGATGCAGACATCGTCATCACCATGCTTCCGGCGGGGCCGCATGTGCGGAAGGTTTATGCCGACGACATCCTGCCGAATACGCCGAAGACGGCATTGCTGATCGACTGCTCGACGATTGATGTGGACTCGGCGCGGGCGGTGGCGGGGCAGGCGACGGCCGCGGGGTTCCGGTTTGCGGATGCGCCGGTGTCGGGCGGGACGGCGGCGGCGGATGCGGGCACGCTGGCCTTCATGGTCGGGTGCGATGAGGCGGCGTTTGCGGATGTGGAAGAGGCGCTGAAGCCGATGGCGCGGGTGGTGATCCGCGCGGGCGATCATGGCGCGGGGCAAGCGGCGAAGATCTGCAACAATATGCTGCTGGCAATCTCCATGATCGGAACGTGCGAGGCGTTTGCCCTTGCCGAGAAGCTGGGCCTGGCGCCGGACAGGTTCCAGGAGATCGCGTCGAAATCGTCGGGGCAGTGCTGGTCGCTGTCGACCTATGCGCCTTGGCCGGGGGTGGGGCCTCAGACTGCTTCGGACCGGAACTATGAGGGCGGCTTTGCAACCGCAATGATGCTGAAGGACCTGAAGCTGGCGCAGGAAGCGGCGGCGCGCGCAGGGGCAACGACGCCGTTGGGGAACCAGTCGGAGGCGATCTATGCGCTGTTCGATCGGCTGGGTTTCGGGGGCAAGGACTTCTCCGGCGTGCTGCAGTTGCTGCGTGGTGATCTGGCTTCTTTGAAAGCGTGACCCGTTTTCCCGACGAATGCCGCTTACTGAGTTGAAGGCCACTTCTTCCTGACGCCGGGTTCCGGAAATTCTCTTTCCGCGACGGTGCGCAGGAGCGGTGGTCGCTCGGAAAAGGAAGTGCATTCAATACGCTTCAGAGTGACGTAAACTTGTCGCCGTGGTAGGGGATGAGTGCGGTACCTGAAGTCATCACACGCTAATTGCGGGACTGAACCGGGGGGTAGGGGTCGTATTCGTAGGCGCAGGATGAACGCCGCGACGCTGCCCCCACACCAGTATCGAACTCGCCGCACAACGGGACGAATGGGGAGCTATCGACATGCAAGAAATTCCGCCTCTCGCGGGTGCTCCGACGAACGAGGATCTCGGCATTCCGGCGTGGCTTGAGCCGCTGCTGTGGGTGACGGTGGTGATCGTCGCGATCTGGATCGCATCGTCCGTGTTCATTCACCTGCGTCGCCGCGCGACCAACCTGACATCGACGCATTCCGCCAAGGTCGACAAAAACGCGACGCCGGATTTCATGTCGGTCGACCACAAGGCGCGCGAGGCCGCCGTGAAGCGCGGCGAGACCTATGACCGCGAACTGATAGAGCGGGAGAAAGCGGAAGCCGCCGCTGCTGCGGGCAAAGCCGTGAAGAAGGGCAATGCCACGCTGGTGCAGTCGCTGTCGGGCATGGCGAGCTTCCTGTTCTCGCTGTTCTCGCTGGCCGGCATCTGCGTGAACGTGTTCTCGCAGATGGACCGCATGAACACACAGCTCTCCAAGAGCGACCAGATCTTCGCAGCCGTGCAGAAGTATCCGATCCCGACCGCGATCTGCGTCTTCGTGCTGGTTTACACGCTCTGGTACTGGATCTCGAACAAGAAATGGCTCGAGCCGCCCAAGATCTGATCCGCCTTCTGCCTATCCGCCGCTTAACATTACGTCCGCGCACCTACTCCTGATGGAGCCGCCTCGATGAAAACCACCCAGCTTGTTGTCAGCGATCCGCAATTTCTCGCCGAGTTCATCGGCGCAGATGAGATCAAGACGTTCTTCGAGGCGCGCTATGAAGTGCCGCCGGATCATCTCGGCCTGCTGATGCGCAATGGCCAGTTCGTGCAAGCCTACAAGGGCGCGCACTTCACGGTTGGCGGCCTGTTCCACCAGCTGAAGGGGCTGATCGGAGGTTCGTCCTCGGTCAGCATCATGATCGCGGACCTCAAGACCTTCCAGCACTACTACAAGGTCATCGCGCGTACGAAGGACAAGGTCGATATCGACGGCGAGGTCGTGCTCGACCTGCAGATCAATCCGGAGAAGCCGCAGAACATCATCGGCATGATGGAAGGCCGCCGTTCGCTGTCGAAGGCGGATGCTGCGCTGCGCCTCAAGTCGCATGCCTGGGAGCGCGTGTTCGAGGCTGCTATCTCCCGCGTCAACGCCAACGAGGTGCGCGGCAACAAGGGTCTGCAGGATCTGATCCAGGCTGACCTGATGAAGGAATGTGAGCGTCTCGCGGGCGATCTCGGCCTGATCGTGCGCGCGGCTTCTGTGAGCTGGGCGCTGAACGAGGTTGAGAAGGCTGAGGCCACGCGCGCAGCTGCCGAGCGCGAAACCGCCAAGCTGGAGTTCGACTTCGAGACGCTGAAGCGGGATCTCGAGCGTGAGAACATCACGACGTCGGTGAAGATGAACTACAAGACCGGCATTGATACGCTCGAAATCGAGAACGAGGATGCGCTGAAGCGCGTCGTTCTCAACAACGAGATCGTGTTTGCCGATGCACGCGAAACCGGCGCTCGTATCGCCGAGATGAAGGTGCTGGAGCACGAGATCAACCTGCTCAAGACCGAGCGTCTGTCGAAATTCCAGGGCGAGTTGCAGCAGGCGACGCATGATGGAGTCGACCTCAAGCTGATCGACGAGCGCCGCCGCCAGGTCGAGCGCAACACGGAATCGCTGGACCGTTCGCACCAGCTGGCGCTTCGCTCGCTCGAGCGTGACTATGATCGCGAAACCCGCGAACTGGCGCGTGACGAGCGCGGCGACGATCGTGAGTTCGACCGCGAAGGCCGCAACCTTCAGCGTCAGGAAGATCGTGGCAATCGCCTCGAGGATCGCGAAGACGAGAAGGTGCGCCGCAAGGAAGACCGCGATTACGATTACGACACGCGTGCGAAGAATCTCGACATCCAGGCGCGCGAGCGCGACCACGGCTTCGACACCCGCAAGAAGGAAGTCGATGTCGCGGACAAGGAGCAGTATGCCCAGATCGCGCGCACGCGTGAGCAGTACAAGGCTGCCCGTGATCGCCTGCGCGATCTGCAGGATCTCGAAAAGGACATGGACAAGCACCGGCTCGACGGCCGGATCAAGGAAGCCGACGCCACGCACGACCGCGATATGGATGTGCGCAAGCTCGACGCCCAGCGTGAAGCGGATCGTCTGGTGCTCGGCGCCAAGATGAGCCCGGAACAGATCCTGGCGGTGAATGCCGGCCTGTCGCCGGCAGTCGCCAAGGTTCTGGAAGAGCAGGCGAAGGCTCTGGGCGCCGACAAGACCGCGCAGATGGACCTGATGCGCCAGATGGTCGAGCAGGCGAACCGTCAGGCTGTCCGCTCGGAAGAGCAGGCGCGCGCGATGTTCGACAGCGGCATGAAGGGTGCGGTTGGCGTTGCGGCGGGCGCAGGTGGCAACAAGAACCCGATCCTTGGCGTTGTCGCCGGCGATGAGACGGTTGAGTGCCCCAAATGCACACGCGTGAACCACGCCAAGGCGAAGTTCTGCGTTGGTTGCGGCGAACAGCTCCGCAAGTAAGGGGCTAGTCGATGACTGGACCGTCAAGCGCTCCCAACCGCATCTCGCCATGCTGCTATCAGCATGCGCTTGCGCTGGATGCCGTGTTCTGCGGCGAATGCGGCAAGCCGATCATGCGCTGCATGGCGTATCAGGAATGCGGCGGCCTGGTTGGCGATGATGGTTGCTGTTCCGTGTGTGTGCGGCCGCAGCTGTTCCTCGATCGCGATGCGGTGACGGATGTGAAGGCCGGCGGCGTGCTGATGCTGCCGCTGGTGTTCTACAACGCCTCGTCGATTGCGCGTCCGTTGTTCGTGACGGATGTGTGGATTCGCGAAGGCGATGGCCCGCGCCGGCGTATCGAATTGCCGTGGAAGCGGCTTGATGCTGGCGGCTCCAACCGCTTGAGCATCCAGACCGGCGTACTGGAGCAGCAGGGCCGGCACGGGATCGAGATCACGTTTGCGGCGGCGACCAACTACTTCATCCGCGAGGAGAAGTTTGCGTTCACCTCGTCGCTCGGCCTTGAGGCGGAGCAGGGCGGCAGCCTCGTCATCAACCAGACGATCAATGCGTCTGGCGTCGGTTCAGGTGGCGATACGGTTTATGCGCCGATCCGGCTCGAGACGGTTGGCGATGCCGGGCGCAAGCCGGAGAATAGCGGCAAGGCGGCTGAGCTCGGCTTGCAGCGCGCGGATAACTTCGAAGCTTCGATGGGTATTCGTGGCTATATCAATGGGCCGCTGAAGGGATCGGTGGTGTCGCGCGGCGCGCGGATCATCTGGAAGGGCTTTGGCGCGGCGGCTCCGAATGCCGGGGCGATCACGACGCCGGACAGCATTCTCGCGCTTGGGCGCGGCAAGACGGTGGCTGAAGGCGGCGACAATCATCTGCAACTGCTGGCCACCGACGCCAGCGGCAAGATCGATGAGCAGCTGAGCCAGGCGATTTCGCGGCGTCATATCGAGCTGTTCGTCCAGAGCGGCCGTCTGTGCGCGCGTGTGACGGGATCGGCCGGGATCATGATCGGCGACCACAAACATGGCGCGGATGATGCGATCGCCGTGATCGACCATGGCGATGTCATCAAGGTGTTGCCGAAGTTTCCTGAAGCTGTCGGTTTACAGGTGCGCATGCGCGCGAATTATGGCCAGATCGACGAGATCGCCATCACCCGCGTTCCTGCTTTGCCCGAGGCCAATTCGCGATGAAATGCCCAAACTGCCAGAGCGATGTTCCCGCCGACGCCCGCTTCTGCGGCGAGTGCGGTCAGGCCATGAAGCAACTCGGCCGTAGCCTGGCGGAGACATCGTCGGCGGGCCCGGACCTTTCAGGCCTGCGCACCATCGACGACATGGACACCAAGGCGCCGCGTGGCGAGCAGCAACGTGTGATGCAGCCGGGCGAGGTGTTCGCTGGGCGCTACGAAGTTTCGCAGGTGATCGGCGAGGGCGGCATGGGCGTGGTCTACCGCGCGCATGACAAGCTGACCGAGAAGGATGTGGCGCTGAAGCTGATCCGTGCGGATCGTCTGGCGGGTAAAGATGCGGTGAAGCGTCTGATCCGCGAAGGCGTGACGTCGCGCGACATCCGCCATCCGAACGTTGTTGCGGTGTACGATGTCGGCGATGCCGATGGGCAGCCGTATATGTCGATGGAATTTCTGGGCGGGCTGTCTCTGCGTTCGTGGAATCGTCAGCGGCTTCAGTCGAGCACGGATTGCTCGATGAAGACGGCGGCAAACATTGTGGCTGAGATTCTTGCGGGCCTTGATGCGGCTCATAAGGCGGGCGTGGTTCACCGTGATCTGAAGCCTGAGAACGTGATGCTGACGACTGTGCCCAATGATCAGGGCGCTCAGCTGAAAATTCTCGATTTCGGCGTGGCGCGTGCGGCGGGGGCTGGCGACACGGGCGCTACCTCGCTGGGTACGCGCGGCTATATGGCGCCGGAGCAGATCACGGCGCCGGATGCGGCCCAGCCTTCGGCTGATCTCTATTCGCTGTCGGTGATGTTCTACGAGCTGCTGGTCGGCGTTGTGCCGCAAGGCCATTGGCAGCCGCCGAGTGGCGGTCGCAGCGACGTGCCGCCGGCGATCGACAAGCTGATCGAGCGTGGGTTGGCGAACAATCCGCGCGTGCGTCCGCAGAACGTGGCCGAGTATGGCCAGTTGCTGGCTGATGCGATGAAGTCCACCGGCAATCTGTCAAGCGCATTCGCGCCATGGCTGGAGAAGATCGAGCAATCGGGCTTCAAGCCGCTGGTCGACAACATCAAGAGCAATCTCGACAAGTCCGGCTTCAACACGGGTGGGCAGCAGGCTCACAAGCCTCCGCCTCAACTTCAGCAGAGCCACGCGCCGCCAGTCGGCAAGAAGAACATGTTTCAGTGGTTCATGTATTCCCTCACCAAGAAGTACGTGGATGGCAAGGGCCGCGCGCACCGGATGGAATACTGGTCGTTCCAGGTCATCTGGTTTGTCTTTGCCGTGATCATGCTGATGATCGACGCGGAAATGTTCACGCAGGAAACCGGCCTGCCGGCTGACGTGATGTATCAGTACATGTCGACCGGTTCGTATTCGCCGCCGCTGTTCAGCCTGTTGTGGGTGGCCACGATCGCGCCGGTGCTGTCGCTCATCAGCCGGCGTTTGCATGATTTCGGTCAGAACGGCTGGATCGCCGCCGTTTGTATCATTCCCGGTATTGGAAGTTTGATCGCGCTCATCATTGGCCTGCCTGGCGGGAACAGGGGCGAGAACAAGTATGGTCCCGATCCGCTGGGCGGCGCGGGGTGATTTAGCAGGACGTTGGTTGAGCTGACTGCGGACACAGCTGTCGCGCAGAACGATGAGTCGCGAGTTGAGGGGACGCCCCATGTTCGGTGCGAAGAAGACGAAGATCGAGGACTATGGCTTTGGCGCGCTGCGCTCGGCCACGCCGGCGGTTGCGCCACGCATGGAGTTCAATGCGCGTGGGCGTGAGTCCAAGGTGGACCTGCGCAAGTATTGCTCGCCTGTGCAGGACCAGCTGACGATCGGATCATGCAATGCCTGCGCGATTGTGGGCGCGCTGGAATTCCAGATGCTGAGGGGCGGGCGGCCGTTGACGCCGCTATCGCCGCTCTACGTCTATTACAACGGACGAAAGCTGGCGGGCATGGAGCGCGAGGATAGCGGATTGCTGTGCCACCACGCGACGGCTGCGATCATGGCCTATGGCGCATGCGAGGAGAAGCTGTGGCCCTACAAGGTCGACAGGTTCGATCGTGAGCCGCCGAAGGAGTGTTACGACAATTCGCGTATGTTCGAGACGACGCAGTATGCCCGGTTGGGGTCTTCGGAAGAGGCGAAGGTTGCTCTGAGCCAGGGCATGCCGATCGTGTTTGGTTTCGATATTCCGCGCTCCTACTATTCGGCTGCTGCGGCGACGGGGCGGATGCCGGGTGAGGGCGCGTTCGATCATGAGCCGATGTCGGGCCACGCGATGCTGATCGTCGGGTTCGATGACCAGCAGGGCATGTGGCTGGCGCGGAACAGCTGGGGCGAGAGCTATGGCGAGAAGGGCTATGTCTGGATTCCGTACGGGCTGGTGAACCGCTATGTCTGGAATGACGAGTTGTGGGCGATCGGCTCGCTGGAGAAGGTTCAGACGGCGCGCCTTTTTGGACCAACGATGGAACAAGCCGTGCGCGACGTTCAACAACGCGGGGCGCAACAGGCGCAGGATGCGCTGAAGGTGCTGCGCAAGGAAATCAGCGACGAACTGCAGAAGCGCACCGACGACGCCAAGTCATCGATGCGAGATCGTTTGCGCGAGCAGGAAAAGCAGCTCGAAGCCAAGCGCAATCCGAACAAATAGGGGGATGGGACGTGGCGGACGAGACCTATGTGAACCGGGTGAAGGGCGATCCTTATGCGGGCGCGCTGCGGCCCGTGGCGCAGGCGAAGGCGCCGATGCTGTCGTTCAAGGCGGGTGGGCGCGAAGAGCGCGTGGACCTGCGCGACAAGTTCGGGCCGGTGATCGACCAGGGCGAACTCAATTCGTGCGCCTGCTGCGCGACTGTGGCGGCGGTCGAATACCTATTCGCCAAGCGCGAGGGCAAGTGGCTGATGATGTCGCCGCTGTTTGTCTATTTCAACGCGCGCAAGATCAGCGGCATGGAGATGATGAATGCGCCGCTGCTGTCGGCTCATGCGCCAGCCGCGCTGATGGCGTGGGGCGTCTGCGATGACGATAACTGGCCGTACGACATAAACCGGTTCAACACGCCGCCGCCGCAAGAAGCGTATCGCAATGCTACCGTTCTGCAGGCTGTGCAGTTCGCGCGGCTTGGATCGCTGGACGAGATCAAGGCGTCGCTGAGTGCCGGCATTCCTGCGATGTTCGGATCGAACATTCCACGCGGCTATTATCAGGAAGCCGAGCGCACTGGCTTGATGCCGGAGCTTGGCAAGGCGGATGGTCCGCCTTCGGGCCATGCGATGCTGATCGTCGGCTATGATGATCGCGCCAAGCACTGGATCGTGCGCAACAGCGTTGGTGAGCGCTTCGGCGAGAAGGGTTATGTGCGCATTCCGTATTCCGTGTTCGACAAGCATGTCTGGAATGAAGACGTGTGGGCGGTTGGCGAGCTTGAGAAGATCGGGCAGCGCACACTGATCGACGGCACGGTGCGCGAGGCGGTGGATGATATTCAGCGCAACGGGGCGTCGCAGACGCAGAGCGCGATGGCGGCGCTGCGCAAGGAAATCGGCGAGGAACTCACCAAGCGCACCGACGATGCGAAGCTGAGTTTCCGCGAACGGTTGCGTGAGCAGGAGCGGCAGCTCGAGGAAAAGCGCAAGAAAGACAAGCCGCCCGGCCAGTAGGGCGACCTGCCTTCCGGTATCATTCCATGCACCGCCAAATGGCTTTGGTCGTTAAGCCCTCATTCACCGATTAATGAGCTAATAGCACGCAAGCGACGGGCCTTCTGCTTCTCCTGCCGTTCCGTCGCCTTGGGGTGAGTCACAACGTCCCCTTCCGTGGCCACCACGTAACGGCCGCGCCTGTTCCACCCCCCGCAGGCGCGGCCACTTACTTTCGGGCCGCAGGTTCAGCTCGTGGTCTTCAGCTTGCCGGCTTCCTGGCGGGCGCCAGGTACTGCCAGGCGGTGTAGGCGGAGAGGGCGGCGGTGATGACCAGAAGCGCCACCCAGGCAGGGTAGAGCACATCCGACCATCCTTCGGCGGCGATCTGGGTCGCCGCGGCCACCGCTACGAGCAGCACGCCGATCACGATCAGCTCCAGTGCTGTCTTTATCTTCGCCAGCGATGACACGCGCGCGCCTTCGCCATCCTTGGCGGTCATGCGCAGGATCGTCATCGTTGTGTCCCGCAGCACGATCACCGTGGTCGATGCAGCGATCGCCCACCAGAAGGGCCAGGGTGTTTGCGCCGCGACGATCGACAGCGCGATGAGCGGCAGGCCGACGAGGGCCTTGTCCGCGATCGGATCGATCAGCCGGCCGAACTTTGAATGCGCATCGAAGGCGCGGGCGGCCATGCCGTCGAACAGATCGGTGAGGGCGGCGATGATGAAGAGCACTGCTGACCAGATGGTCCAGCCTTGGGCGGCTTCGTCGGTGGAGTTGTAGGCCTGCCAGATTGCCCAAGCGATCACCGGCGCCAGAACGAGGCGCGCGAGGGTGAGGGCGTTGGGGATCTGTTTGAGCAAGTGAATCTCCGGATGGAGGCGGACTCTTAGCGGCCCGGAAGCCGGGCGGCAAAGTGGTGTGCGGCGAAGAGTGCCAGCGAGAGGGCTTGTTGTTTGTTATAATATACCGTAGCGTTATTGTGTAACAGACGTGGAGAGACAGATGCGGCTTAGCTCCAGACTTGCGATTGGCGTGGCGGCGGTGGCGCTGGGGGCGCCCGGGGCGCTCGGGCAGCAGGTGGCCCAGACCCCTCCACAAACTGTCGCGCAGGACGACAGCAACAACCGTTCAGATGTCGTGGTGATCACGGGCGTAGGCCCCGTAAGAACCAGCGACGAGCTGATCGCATCCACCACCGTGCTCAATTCAGACGCGGTCGTCGAACGGCTGGCGGGGGGGCTGGGGGATACGCTGTCCGGGCTGCCGGGCGTGGCGTCGACGTCCTTCGGTCCCGGCGCGAGCCGACCGATCATACGAGGTCTTGGCGCCGAGCGGGTGCAAGTGCTGGCGAACGGTATCGGCGTGATTGATGCGTCGGCGGCGAGCCCCGACCACGCCGTCACCAGCGATCCGCTGGGGGCAGAGCGCATCGAGATCCTGCGTGGACCGGCATCGCTGGCCTATGGCGGCGGCGCGACGGGCGGCGTGGTGAACGTCATCGACGGGCTGATCCGCGAAGAGCTTCCCAAAGAGGCTGTCTCGGGCGCGGTTTATGGTGCGCTGACCAGCGCGGACGAGGGCAAGCAGGCGGCCGCACGCGTGGTTGGCACGGCGGGCAGCTTTGTGGGCGTGCTCTCGGGCTCGTGGATGGACGCGGGCAATATCGACATTCCCGGTTATGCGCTTTCGAGTGCGGCGCGGGCGGAGGAAGTGGCGGAAGGCCATGACCCGGCCGAGTTCGCCAAGGGCACGCTGCCGAACTCGGCGGTCGAGACCAAGTCGCTGAGTGGCGGCCTGAGCTGGGTGGGTGACAACGCCTATCTCGGCGGCGCAATCCGACGGGCCGAGAATACCTATGGCATCGTGGCCGAGGAGAACGCTTTCATCGATATGGAGCAGACCCGCTATGATGTGCGCGGCGGCATCGACCTCAACGGTCCGATCTCGTCGCTGAAGGCGTCGGGTTCGGTGGTGGACTACAAGCACACCGAGTTCGAGGCGCCGGGCGAGCCGGGCACCATGTTCACCAATGAGGGCTGGGAAGCCCGTGTGGAAGCCGGCCACGCGCCGATCGGCCTGCTGGAAGGCAGCGTGGGTATCCAGGCGTCGAAGCGCGACTTTGCGGCGGTGGGTGACGAGGCCCTGATTGGGCCGACGAAGACCGAGAATGCGGGTCTGTTTGTTTTCGAGACGTGGGATGCGGGCGAGTGGGGTCTTGAGGGCGGGCTGCGCTTTGACCAGACCGACATCAACAATATCGACTTCGGCAAGCGCGGGTTCGACACTTGGAACGCCTCGCTGGGCGCGCACATGCATGTCGGCGAGCATATCTTCCTCGGTGCGTCGGTGGCGAAGACGCAGCGGGCGCCGACGGATCTGGAATTGTTTGCGGACGGTCCGCACCCGGCGACGGGTCAGTATGAGGTCGGCGATGCCGCGCTGGGCGTGGAGAAGGGCATCAACACCGAGCTGACGGCGCGCTGGGAGGATGATGCGTTCAATCTGCAGGCGACGGTCTATCGGTTCGACTTCGACAGCTTCGTCTATCTGGAGGACACCGGCCTTCTGCATGAAGGCGAGGAAGGCGGCGGCGAGGAAGAGGGCCATGATCATGGCGACCTGCCGATCTTCCAGTATGTGCAGGCTGGCGCGGTGTTCACCGGCCTGGAGCTGCAGGGCGATGTGAAGCTGGGCAATGCGTTCGGCGTGAACTGGAAGGCCGATGCTTCGGCCGACTTCGTGCGGGCCAAGCTGGATCGCGGCGGCAACCTGCCGCTCATTCCGCCGCTGACGGTGAATGCCGGCATCGAGGGCGAGTATAACGGCATTACGGGTCGGATTGGCGCGCAGTATGCGGCCGAGCAGGACAAGGTGGCCGACTTCGAGACGCCGACGGACAGCTATCTGACGTTCGATGCGCGGGTTGGAATTCCGCTGACCGAGTCGGTGAAGCTGATGCTGGAAGCGCGCAACATCACCGATGAAGAGGTGAGGGTGCATTCCTCGCCGCTGAAGGAGATCGCGCCGCTGACGGGGCGGAATTTCCGGGTGGCGTTGAAGGCCGAGTTCTAGGGGTTTATGAGTACGCTCTCATCCTTCGAGACGCCGCTACGCGGCCCCTCAAGATGAGGGCTACTCAACCGCCGGCATTTCAGCCCTCATCCTGAGGAGGCCGAAGGCCGTCTCGAAGGGCGTCTCCAAGGATGGGGGCGTTAACCCTGAATGCAAAAAGACCCGCTTCGAACGAAGCGGGCCTTTCCGATACTCTACTGAACTCTACTCAACTAACTCTACAGAACGCCACTAACTCACACGCCGGTTTCTCTGGCGAGGGCCCGGCTGCATGACTTGCAGCAAGTGTGGGGCCAACTCATCGATTTCCGGGGAAAACGCTAAGCAGGTGAGTCGAAAAGACGCGGGGCGCGGAGACCTGGGTAGACCTCGACGCGCCCCTTTGTTGGGTCATCGCCCGCTCGAAAAAGCTTAGGCAGCTTTCTTGGCGGATTTGGCGACCGTTTTGGTACGCTCAGCAACTTCTTCGACGGCTTTCGGCGTCAGGGCGACGGCGCTGTCGAACAGTTCGGTCTGGGCTTTCTTGGCGACTTCAGCGTAGGCCATGAAGCGGGCCGGGATGTCCTGCATCGCAGCCTGGGCAACTTCGCCGGCTTTTTTCGCGTAGGCGGTCGGTTGGGCTTCAGCCGTCATCAGAGCCGTCGCGTCCTTGGCGGCGTCCTGCATCCAGGCGGTCGTCAGCTCAACGTTCTTGTTCATGGCCTGGATCGCCACGGCGCGGTATTTCGCAGCCATGTCGTTGAAGGCTTTGAGCGGGGTGGCGGCAGCGTCGAAGTTCGGCTGGAATTTCGAGAATTGTTCGAACGACTTCGAGAAGTCGAACATGTCGGTCATCGGGTTCATGAGGGGCTCCAAGAGGTCAGGTCTGTTGGTTCGTATTCTGTAGGGAGCATCTAATGCCGCGCCGCGGCAAACGCAAGGTTAAAATTGCCGCAAGCGCGAAAAAGATTCCGCGAGTGCGAAGGGAAATTTAGGTTTGCGTTAGGGAATGGTCGGGGCGGGGGTTGGTCGGGTTGGGTTTTTTGGGGGTGCTGCGTGCCGGGCAGTCGGCAATGGGCAATCGAGCGCGGATTTCAAACATGTGGCGCAGCGAGCGCCGCGTAGGGTGCATCTTGATGCACCGCGACCGAACTCCGGTGCATCAAGATGCACCCTACGCGGTGGGGGTGGCTCTGGGTCCCGGCTTTCGCCGGGAGGAGCGGGACAAAGAATGTGCATTGGTGGTTGGGGTGTGGTGCATCGTTGATGCACCCTACGAGTTATTCCGCGACGTAGCGGCCGGGCGCTGGTTCGAGGCGCGGGGTGCTCTTCGGGAAGCTTTCTTCGGCGGTGATTTTCTTGCCGGAGCGCTTGGCGAGCCATTCGGACCAGTCGGGCCACCAGGAGCCTTCGTGGGGCGCCGAGGCGGCGCGCCAGGCGGCCAGGTCTGTCGGGGTGTCGTCGCTGACCCAGTAGCCGTACTTCTTCTTGTCCGGGTGGTTCACGATGCCGGCGATGTGGCCGGATTGGGCGAGGACGAAGCGGCCATCGCCCTTGGCGCGCGCGAGGCCTTTGAAGGAGGCGTCCCACGGGGCGATGTGGTCCTTCTCGCAGGCGACCACGTAGTGCGGGATCTTGATGTCATCGAGCGAGACGGACTTGCCGTCGATCTCGAAGCCGCCGGTTGCAAACTGGTTGTCGCGATAGAGCAGGGTCAGGTATTCGCGGGCCATGCGCTCTGGCAGGCGGGTGGAGTCCTCGTTCCAGAACAGCAGGTCGAATTTCGGACGCTGTTCGCCGAGCAGGTAGGCCTTCACGGCAGGACCGTAGACGAGGTCGTTAGGGCGCAGGAAGCTGAAGGTGCGGGCCATGATGCGCTGGTCGAGATAGCCCTTGCGCTGGGCCTCGATCATGATGCCGGAGATAAAGGTCTCGTCGATGAAGGACTTCATCGGGCCGGGGTCTTCGAAGTCTGTCAGCGCGGTGAAGAAGGTGCAGGACTTGGCGGGGTTCTCGCCCTTGGTCTTGCCGAGCAAGGCTTGCGTGAGGGCGAGGGTGGTGCCGCCGATGCAGTAGCCGACAACGTTGATGCCATCCTTGCCGTGCAGCTCGTCGACCTTTTGCATGGCGGGCAGGACGCCCTCGGTGACGTATGAGTCCATGCCGTAGTCGCGCAGTTCCTCGCGCGGGTTTTTCCAACTGACGATGTAGACGGCGTAACCCTGCTCGGTGAGCCATTTCACCAGCGAGGATTTCGGTTGCAGGTCGAGGATGTAGAACTTGTTGATCCAGGGCGGGATCAGCAGGAGCGGGCGCGCGTAGACTTTCTCGGTCACCGGCTCGTAGCGCACCAGCTGGAACAGCGGGGTCTCGTGGACGACGTGGCCCTTGGCGGTGGCGAGCGTGTCGCCGACCTTGAAGGCTTCGGGATCGGAGAGCGTGACGAGGAGATCGCCGCCGGAGCGTTCGAGATCCTTCACCAGATTTTCGAGGCCCTCGACCAGCGAGCGGCCATTGGTCTCGACCGCTTTCTTCAGCGCGACCGGGTTGGAGGCGAGGAAGTTCGAGGGGGAGAAGAGATCGACGAGCTGGTGGGTGAAGAAGTGGATCTGTTCGGTGTGCTTCTCGTCCTCGCCCGTGGAGGCGCCGTCTGCGAGGCTTTCGAGATAGGCCGACATGATCTGGTACTGGCGGCGCAGGTAGTAGAAGAACGGGTGCTTGTCCCATTCGGCATCGTTGAAGCGGGCGTCGGCCGGACCGTCTTCGGCGGCCTTCGCCTTGGCCATCATGGCGTTGCCCGAGAGCATGGCCTGCGTGAGTTCGGCGTAGAGGGCGGTGGTGTTCTGCCAGAACGAGATGTGGGTGTTGAACGCCTTCATCGGGTTGGTCATCCAGCCCTGGGCGTGACCCATGGCGGCGCGCAGGAAGAAGGGCTGGCCCGGACCCTCGACGCCCGGATTGCGAATCTCGCGGCGGGAGAGGGCGAGGAAGAGTCGCTGCAGGAGGAAATTTATGCGCTGGAAATTCTGACCGAGTTCGAAGGCTCCGAGTGAACTCATACCGTCGGTCATAGATGCGCCCGGAAACTGGTTACTTGAATAAAGGTAACATCCGCCCGCGGCGGGTCAAACGCCAGATAGCGAAGGATTTTTCCCCTGACGTAAGGTCTGCCACGCGAGTGTTACGACCAAGCTAGCGGCCATGGCCGGAATTCGATTTTTGACGCCCTGCGGCAATTGCGGGCTTCATGAATCCTGTAAGGGCGTGTACACGGGTCGCCTGGAGTTTGCTGCAACTGCACAGTGTTGTCGCTCGTTGAGTTCGGAGACGTCACCGCACATGCAGCTTGGCTCTCTTTCACGCTGGTTGAAAAAAGACGCCGCCGTGTACGAGGGCGAGCTGTTCAACGTATCGATTCAGGGTCGTGGGACGAACGTGGTGTTTATCCATGGCCTCGCGGCGTCGCCGGATTGCTGGGACGGCGCGGAGGAATTTCTCGGCGGAAACGTGCGCTGCCATTTGCTGCACATGCGCGGTTTTTCGGGCCTCGCCCCGTCGGGCTTCCGCGAGCCGATGAATTTCCTGAAGCCGATGGCGGATGCGATCGCGGGATATATCCGCTCGCTGAAGGCCGGGCCGGTGGCCGTGGTGGGCCATTCTATGGGTGGAATTGTTTCTCTAATTCTGGCCCGCGATCACGCTGATGTTGTGGATCGCCTGATGGTGGTGGACGTGCCGGCGTTCTTTTCGGTGCTGATCAACCCGTTTGCGACGCCCGGTTCGATCGCCGGAATCGCCCAGCACGCACGCCGCAGCTATGCCGCGAAAACCAAGCCGCAGCTGCAGGATGAGCTGCGCTCGGGCACGCCGAAGCTGGTGGCGGACCCGGCAGACGTGGAGCGGGTGGTGCGCTGGGGGATTACCTCGGATCGCAATGTTACGGCCGATGTCATGGCGGAAGTCATGGTGACGGACCTGCGGGCGGATGTGGCGAAGATCGAAGCGCCGGTGGATGTGGTGTATGCTTGGGACAGGTCCGGGCATGCGTCGAAGCTGGGGATCGACCAGGTCTATGCGTCGTCCTATGCCGGTCTGACGCGGGGCCGGAAGGTTCGAATCGACGATGCGCGTCACTACGTAATGCTGGACCAGCCGGCCGAGTTCTACGGTGTAGTGAGCGAGTGGCTGGCCAGATAGGCAACCGAGATACCAAGATGAGCGAACACGAAACCATCGAGCTGCGCCGCTATCCGAGCAGGAAGCTCTACAACAAGAATTCGTCCTCCTATGTGCGCCTGCCGGAAGTGGCGGAGATGGTGCGCAAGGGCGCCAATGTGCGCGTCGAGGATACGGAGACGGGCGAGGATGTGACCCGCGCCGTGCTGCTGCAGATCATCATGGAGCAGGAAGGGCAGGCATCGGGCTCGATGCTGTCGGCGGACCTGATGATGGACATGATCCGGCTGCACCAGTCGAAGGCGTCCGAGATGATGACCGGGCTGTTCGAACAGTCGGTGGCGTTCATTCGCTCGCAGCAGGAACAGCTGGCGAGCCAGATGACGGGCGCGATGTCGGGCATGGGCGCGATGGGCGGCCAGTCGTGGAACGTGTTCGATCCGGCCGCGATGCAGGAGATGCAGCGCGAGTATCAGAAACGGCTCGCCGGCTTCTGGACGGGCGCGATGCCGGGCATGCCCGGAATGCCGCAAGCGGCGCCGGCTGCTGCCGCTGCGCCGACGAAGAAGGCTGAAGAGCCGGCTGCTGCTGGTGGTGGTGGCGAGGCTGCCGAGCTGAAGGCGCTGCGTGCACGCCTTGAAGAGCTTGAGAAGAAAGTCGGGAAGAAGTAGCGCGGGCTAGCTAGCGGTCAGCCTGCCAGCGCGGGTTGTCCGGATGCAGTCGCATGCGCCTGAACTGGTAGGTGCAGACAACAGCCGCCGCTGCGCCCGAGAAGGCGTACATGATCGCCATGCCTGCGTGGGCAAACACGCCCCCAAACATGACGACCGGCAGAGCGCCGCAGATCGCGCCGACGACAGCGGCGGTGAGGTAGAGTGCGTCCGGTTTCCTGAGATAGGAGCTTGCGACGCCGATGCAGCAGCCAGCTACGAAGGCGGACACTGCGCTGACGTAATAGGCCCAGAAAATCGTGAGGGGAAAAAGGATAACGCCCGGCGAGAAGATCAAGCCGATCGCGGGGCCGATGGCGGCAAAGGCCAAGCCATGCAGGAGGACGCGCCAGAAGTAGAATATCCAGAGGCCGCCGTGTGGTGCGTGCATCTTCTGTCCCCCGCAAAGAGTTGAACCTGCTGCGGAATAAGATCGATACATTAGAAATGGGGCCGCGCGCGCACAGACCAATGCGGCTAAATGGAGCGGGTTTGGCGGGATGCCGTTAGGGTCCCGCCAGCGCCAGCTATTTGCCGGGGTGATAGTCGCGTGTTGCTTCCGCCACCACGGCTTCAAGCGTCATCGGCGGTTGTTTCCATTTTTCGGCGGCGAAGATCGGCGCTTGATCGGCGTAGTGCGGGGACTTCGCGTCGATCGTTGCTGAGCCGTATTGGTGGATGGTGTCGATCTTGTACGTGCCATCGGGGGCCCAGTCGGCGATGGCGACGTAGGTGTCGCCGGCGCGGCCGGAGCGGAATTTGTCTTTCATCAGGTCGCCCGCGACGTAGACGGCGCGGAGAGTGTCGGGGCCGCCGTTCGTGGGCCATGACTGGCCGCCGCGGGCGACGCGGCTGACTTCGCTCCATTTCGGGTCGATGCGGCCGAGGGAGGCTTTCAGCAGGGCGGCGGTGGCTTTGAGAGCGGTGAGCGCTTTCTCACGGTTGTAGGTGTCGTGGATCTGGCTGCCCATGGCGGCCTGGCCGGTGAAGATGGTGAGGGCGGCGTTGCGGTTTTCCATGTCGGCGCGGCCATCCCAGGCAGCGACGATGGCGAGGGCGGCTTTCAGATCCTCGTCAGCGCCGGGGTCTACGTTCTTGAGGTCGGCCTGCATCTTCCGGACGTTGCTGCCGGCGGCGTAGCGATCATCCATCTTGTAGGCGAAGAATTCCTCGCGCGTGATCGAGGTGTCGGCGCCGAAGAGTTCCTGCGCACGCAGGCCGCGATTGGTAACCAGCGTATCGAGGCCGTAGTCCTTCGGATAGTTTTCCGCTTTCGGATTGTCTTCGGGGCCGGAGGGCAGGAGCGGCGAGTTGTTGGCGTTGACGATGTAGCCGGACTTGGGACGGATGACGGAGGGGAGCGTGGTGGGCGATTCAAAGCCTTTCCACAGCGTTTCGGAAATGTCGCCGGGGAGGACCTTGGTGCGATCCCAGCCGGGGACGCGCTTGGGCATGTGGGCGTTCCAGAAATAGGCGATGCCGCCTTTGGAATCGCCGACGATGTAGTTCACCGATGGGATGGCGTTGTACTTGATCTGGGCGGCGCGCCAGTCGTCTACGGACTTTGCCATGTTGATGGCGAGGTACTGGTCGAGGTGTTTGAAGTCGCCCTTGCCGACGTAGGAGAGGGCGAAGACGCCTTTGTCGGTGATGTAGACGGGGCCGTGTTCGGAGGCGAGGGCTGTGCGTTCAACGGGGACGAGCGCGCCGTTCTTCAGCACGTTGTACTTGATCTGCTTGCGCTCAAGGTTTTTCCACGCGCCGTCCATGCGGTATTTCGTGGGGGTCTTCTCGTCGTCAACGACGAGTTTGAACGTGTCGAACAGGTCGGGCTTGTTGACGGTGGAAGCCCAGCCGAAATTGGGGCCGACGCCGGTGAGGATGATGGGCGTGCCGGGGAAGAGGCCGCCGATGAGGTCGATGCCTTCTTCGGATTTGAGGCGGGCTTCATACCAGGCGACGCGGCCCTCATAGGGCTGGTGCGAGTTGGCGGCGAGGCGCGTGTGGCCATCGGCCGAGCGGCTGGGGGCGACGGCGAGACCGTTGGAGCCGAGCTCGATGTCGTCGGTGGTGTCGATGAAGGCTTCGCGGGTCGACTTGGTCGACATCTCCATGTTGGCGCGGCCGGAGAGGAGGGAGTCGATCTCTGCCTCGAAGCCGTAGAAGGACATGGGGCGGTTGACGAAGCCGGCCATGATATCGCGGCCGGTGATGGGCATGGTGCGGGCGCAACCGGTGTCGGCGTGTTCGGCGCACCAGAGGTTGAGGCCGGCGGCGTAGCCTTCGACCACGGCTTTCGATTGCGGCGAGGTCTTCGTGTCGTAGTCGCGGTTGACGATATCCGTGTTGCCGAGGGCGAGGATCATGTCGTCCGACTTCGCGCCGGCTTCGCCGACGATCTCGGAGAGCGTGCCGCGGCTGGAGCGGATGACTTCCTCGATGGTCTTCCAGTCGTCTTCGGCGTGGGCGTAGGCGAGGCCGTAGGCGACGTCTGCGTTGCGCTTGCCGTAGATGTGGGGGACGCCGAATTTATCGCGAATGACGCGGGCGTCGTAGTGGCTGGCGATGGTGCGGGCTGTTGTTGCGTCGAAGGGGGCGCCGGGGGCGAAGCCGGTTGGGGCGGTGGCGCAGGCGGCCAGCGCAATGGCGGAGACGGCGAGGGTGAGCGAACGGAGCATGGCGTTTTCTTCCCGTGTTTTCGGGGAAGGTAGATCAAGGTCGGGACGGGAACAACGCTATCAGGGCGCGGCACGAGCAAGAACGCCTTCCCCTTTTTCAAAGGGAAGGCGTGTACTGCGCCGAAGCGCTTCTTCGGGGGATAGGGACGCCTCCGGCCGATTGCGGGGAGGCGTCCGGTAGACGTTGTCGCTGCTAGAACTTCACCCACACGCCGGCGCCGAGCATTTTCGGGACGCCGCGGATGTAGGTGGGTATGCCGAACTCGCCGCCCGTGTTGCCGGCGTCGATGAGGTATTCCTTATCGAGCGCGTTCTCGAGATAGACGCTGCCGCCCCAACGGCCGTCGTGCGAGTCGAAGCCGATCTTCAGGTCAAGGATGGCGTAGGCTTTCTGGAATTCCCACGGATCGTTGTCGTCTTCGAAGTAGTGCGAGCTTTTCCAGACATAGCTGGGTGCGAAGTAGACCTTGCCGAGATCACCCCACTGCGTGTGGAAGTCCGCAGCGAGCGAGAAGGAGTTCTGCGGCGACAGGCGGAAGCGGTTGCCAGCGTATTCCAGCGGGTTGCCGTCTTCGTCGGTCTTGTCATAGCGGGCGTGCGTGTAGGCGTAGGTGGCGTAGAGGTCGAGGAAGTCGGCGGCTTCGAAGCGACCGTCGAGTTCAAGACCGTAGGTGGTGGCGTTACCGGAGTTCTCGGTGATGAAGGAGCCCTGGCTGACATCGTAACGCGTGGTCTGGAAGTTCTTGTACTCGCCATAGTAGGTCGAGGCCGTCAGGTGCAGGCGGTTGTCGAGGGTTTCCGTGTAGAGGCCGAGTTCGACGTTGTCGTAGGTTTCCTGATCCACGACCTCGAAGCCGGTTGCTTCGCGGACGTTGGACGAAAGCGACGGCGGGCGGCGGCCACGGCCGGCGGCGGCCCAGACGTTGGTGTCGTCGTTGAGACGCCAGGCGGCGTTAAGGCGCCAGGTGAATTCGCCATCGGTGTCGTAGCTGCGCGAAGCCGGAACGCCCTGGCTGTCGGTGGAGACCAGCGTGGTGCCGCCGGTGACGGCGTTGCGCCGGCCGCCGAGCGCCGGGTTGCCTTTCACGATGTAGACCAGCGAGTCGGAATAGATCTCGTCCTTGGTGTAGCGAAGGCCACCGGTGAGGGTGATGCTGTCGGTGACTTTCCACGATGCGTCGCCGAACAGGTCGTAGCTGGTCTGTTCGCCGTTCGAGAAGGTTTCCTCGACGTGGTCGGTTTGCAACGGAACGATCCGGCCCTGGAGCGCGAGCAGGGCGGAGATCGGCATCGGGTTGATCAGGTTGTCGAAGTTAGCGGCGCCCGGGATGCCGTTGGCGGCCATGAACTGCTTGAACGTTGCGACCGTGAAGTTGGTGCGCATCTGCGCGTTGACGCCAGCGACGAGTTGCGGGGCGAGGAAGGCCTGTGCGCGTGCTTCTTCAGTGTTGAAGCGCAGACGGACGGAGTGATCCTGCGTGTAGTAGTTACCGCCGAAGAAGGCCGACAGTGGGCCGCCATTGTCGAAGTTGAAGCGCAGTTCCTGGCTCCAGACGTGGGCGTTGTCGACTGAAGCGAACTGCAGGAGCGACATGGCCGAGCCGTCCGAGTCGAAGGCTTCGAGGTTGTGGAGCGAGCGGGTCGCGGTGGTGGAGGTGAGGGTCCAGTCGTCGTTCAGTTCCCAGGCGAGGTTGGCGGTGACCGAGAAGATCTCGCGATCGGCGCCGAGATAGTCGCGCAGCTGCGAGCTCGTGATGTTGTTGGCCGTGCCGGTGTAGGGGCTGAGGTCGCCGCCGGCAGGGGCGAAGACGCCGGATTTGAACTGCGTGCCGGTGGAGTCGTTCTCCTCGTAGTTCACGATGAGATCAGCGCGCAGACGGTCGAGCGGCTCCCATGCGGCGGCGAGGCGGACGGCGGTGGTGTCCTGGCCCATCATGTCGGGGCCGTTGGAGACGTTGGGCACGTAGCCATCGCGGTTCTTGATGAGACCGGCGATGCGGACGGCGGCGTTTTCACCCACGACGAGGTTGTAGCCGGCTTCGCCACGGATGTAGCCGTAGTCGCCGCCATCGAGCTTGGCCCAGCCTTCATTGCCAGCAAGCGATGCGCGGTTCTGAATGAAGTTGATGCCGCCGGTGAGCGTGCCCTGGCCGAACAGCGTGGCCTGCGGGCCTTTCACCACCTCGATGCGCTCGAGATCGTACATGGCCGTGTTGGCCGCGAAGCGCGGAGCGCCGATCGAGACGCCGTTCTCGAACACGGCCACGCGGGGGCGGCCGCCATCCGACGTCACGCCGCGCAGCGAGTAGGAAGAGGCGTTGAGGCTTTGCGCCTGGACCTGCAGGCCCGGCACGTAGTCGGCGTATTCTTCGATGTCATCGGTGTTGAGCAGGTCGAGCATCGCCTGATTGGCGACGGAGATGTTGATCGGAACGTCGATCAGCGCCTGCTCCTGCTTCTGCGCCGTGACGACAACGCGGTCGCGGTTTTCCTCGTCAGCCGCGGGCGTGGGCTGAGTCTGGGCCAGGGCGGTGAATGGGCTTGCCAGGCCGAACACGATGAAGGCGGATGTGGACAGAAGGTTGAGCTTGGTCATGATTACCCCGGCGCTTTACGTGCCGGGTAACTACCGTTGCGGAACACTTGTTATAAGTGAACTTTTTGAGGCTTCTGCACGACGAATTTGTTACGATGCGGGCATTCGTTAGGGATCGCGCGCTCACGCGTGGGATCGCTGGCGCGGCGTGTTGTCGCCCGCGTAGCAGCTTGCAGACCTACAGGTCTTTTTCGCCGACGCGCTTGAGGACGTCCGCGGCGAATTCGGAGAGCGTGTCGTCTCTTGCGCCCATGATGACGATGAGGTCGCCGGGTTGGGCGAGTTCGACGAGCTTGTCGCCGCAGGCCGCGCGGTCTGGCAGGGCGTGGGCCTGCTTGCCGTGTGCGGTGACGCCCCCGGTGATGACGTTCGATCCCATCGAGCGGTCGACCGTGCCGCCGAAATAGGCGGGCTCGGGGAGCAGGAGAATGTCCCGCGGGCCGAGATCGCGGGCGAACATTTCGATGAACTGGTCTTTCATCTGGCGGATCGGGCCGTAGCCGTGCGGCTGCCACATCACGAGCAGGCGGCCGGGGAATTGGTGGAGCGTGGCGAGGGTGGCGGCGATCTTGTCGGGGTTGTGCCCGAAATCGTCGATGACGGTGATGTCCTTGGCGGTGCCGACGACTTCGAGGCGGCGGCGGATGCCGACGAAGTTCATCAGCGCCATGGTGGCTTCGCGCAGGCCGAGCCCGCAGGCGCGGGCAGCGGCGATGGCGGCGAGGCCGTTCGACAGGTTGTGGCGGCCGGGCGTCTGCAGGCAGATGCGCTGACGATCGCCGGTCTCGCGTTCGATGACGATGCAGGACATGCCATCGGGCTGGGTCACGAGGTCGGAGATGGAGAAGTCGGCGCTGGTGTCGGTGAGGGAGTAGGTGAGCGCGTTGGGTGGTTTCAGCTTGGCGTAGAGAGCGCGCGTTTCATCGTTGTCGAGATTGAAGACGGCGACCTGCGCCTTGGCGACAAAGTCGGTGAACAGGCGGCGGAGTTCGTCCATCGACTTGTGGTCGAGCGCGATGTTGTTGAGCACGGCGATGGTCGGATTGTAGAGGGCGATGGAGCCGTCGCTTTCGTCGACTTCGGAGACGAAGATGTCGCCCTCACCGACGATGGCGGAGGCGAAGGGGAAATCGCCGGCGACGAAGTTCTTCATCACGGCGCCGTTCATGACCGTGGGGTCGCGGCGGGTGGCGTAGAGAATCCACCCGATCATGCCGGTGGTGGTGGATTTGCCGGAGGTGCCGCCGACGGCGATGGAGATGCGGGCAGAGTTCACGAGTTCGGCGAGGAGCTGCGGGCGGGAGACTTGCGGGCAGCCGAGTTGTTTTGCGGCGACCACGTCCGGCACGGTATCTTCAACGGCGGCGGAGGTGACGAGGAGTTGCTCCTTGCGAGTGACGCCCGAGCCGTCCTGCGGGTGGAGGCCAATGCCGCGGGCTTTCAGGAAGTCGAATTTCGACGCGGTGCGGCCAGCATCCAGAGAGCGGTCGGAACCTTCGACGTCGTAGCCACGGCCTTTGACGATCAGGGCCAGCGGCAACATTCCACTGCCGCCGATGCCGCAGAAGAAGTAGGGTCCGGTGTGTGAGAGGGTCGTCTTTGAATCGGCCATAGAATTTGGTGTCTCAGCGGGTGGCGTATGGGGTCAAGTGAAAAGGTGTTCCGTATCGGGTCCGTGGCCCCCGGAACCCGCATGTCGCCCAAGATGGCGGAGAAGGCTTCCGATCTGGTGAAGCAGCTGACCGAGGGCCGGGCGGAGCTGGTGTTCCATCCGCAATGCTTTCGGCAGGCGGGGCATTTTGCCGGGACGGACGAGGAGCGGATCGCGGCGCTGGTCGAGGTGGCGAATGATCCGGGGTTTGATGCGCTGTGGCTGGCGCGGGGCGGATATGGCGCGTGCCGGGTGGCGGAGATCGCGATCCCGCAGCTGAACGCGGCGGCGCGGGCGAAGAAGTGGCTCGGGTATTCCGATGCGGGCTTCCTGCTGGCGGGGCTCTACAAGGCGGGGTTCAAGCAGGTCGCGCATGGGCCGATGCCGGTGGACCTCATTCGGGAGGATGGCGAGCAGGCGGTGAAGCGTGGGCTGGCCTGGCTGTTCGAGGGCGCGTCGTGGCCGCTGGAGCGGGGAACGACGCCGGGCCATCCGAACCTGGCGTTCAACCTGACGATCCTGAGCCAGTTGCTGGGCACGCCGCTGGAGCCGCCGCTGAAGGGGCATGTGCTGATGCTCGAGGATGTGGGCGAGTACATGTACCGGATCGACCGGTACTTCTATCACGTGACGTCGAACGCGAATGTGCGGACGTGCGCGGGCATTCGACTCGGGCGGTGTTCGGCTGTGCCGAAGAATGACCCGGATTTCGAAATGACCGAGGAAGACGTGGCGCGCTTCTGGTGCGAGCGTTCCGGCATTCCCTATCTCGGCCGCGCCGATATCGGACACGACAGCGACAACAAGGTTGTGCCGTTTGGCTGACGCTTACTGCGCGACCCAGCCGCCGTCGATTGAGAGCGATGTGCCGTTGATCTGGTTGGCGGCTTCGGTGGTGAGGAAGACGGCCAGTTGGGCGATGTCGGTCACCTTAACGAATTCCTTCGTCGGCTGGGCGGCGAGGATGACGTTGTTGATGACGTCTTGCGGCGTCATGTTGCGCGCCTTGGCCGTGTCGTTGATCTGGCCGTCGACCAGCGGCGTGTGGACGTAGCCGGGGCAGATGGCGTTGCAGCGGATGCCGAAGGTTGCGCCTTCGAGGGCGATCGTCTTGGTCATGCCGAGCAGGCCGTGCTTCGCCGAGACGTAGGCGCTCTTGAAGGGCGAGGCGACCAGTGCGTGGGCGGACGCGATATTGATGATGCGGCCCCACTTCTGCTTTTTCATGCCGGGGAAGGCGAGGCGCGTGGTGTGGAAGGCTGAGTTGAGGTTCAGGTTGATGATGAGGTTCCACTTGTCGACCGGGAAATCCTCGATCGGCGAGACGTGCTGGACGCCGGCATTGTTGACGACGATGTCGACTGTTCCGAAGGCTTCGGCGGCGGTGGCGAACATGGCCTCGATCTGATCGGGCTTCGTCATATCGGTGCCGGAATAGAGGCATTTCACCTTGTGTTCGGTTTCGATGCTCGAGCGGATCGCCTCGATGGCGGCGGCGTCGCCGAAGCCGTTGAGGACGATGTTGTTGCCAGCGGCTGCGAGGGCGCGGGCGATACCTTCGCCGATGCCGCTGGTTGATCCGGTGACGATTGCGGTGCGGGCCATGGGACGCTCCTGAATGTATTGGCGCGTTGTCGCGCTGCTTCGGACACGACGCAACCAGGCATTTTAACTATCTGGGGGAGAGGGACGAACGGTGGATCGCGGTGCTCAATTGGGCGTCGTCCGATCCGGTTAATCAGCGAGCGCACTGGTACGGATGTTGCTCCCGAATGGTTCTTGAAGGCCGCGAAGCGGTTGGGAAGTCGGGTTCACGACAGATGTCTCTTTCTGGCGCATCGGGCGCTCGTGCCGATTCGGCTTATCGCCGCGACATTGATGGCCTGCGCGCTATCGCGGTTACATCTGTGGTTCTTTACCATGCCGGTCTGGCGTTCCTGCCGGGCGGTTTTGTCGGCGTCGACATCTTCTTTGTCATATCGGGTTACCTGATCGGCGGCATCCTGCTGCGCGAGGTCAGCGAGAAGCGGTTCAAGTTTACTGAATTCTACGCACGCCGCGCGCGCCGCATCCTTCCGGCCCTGATAGTCGTGGTGCTGGCGGCCTCTGCGTTTGGCCTCGTCTTCCTGACGTCGATGGAGCTCAAGGCGTTCAGCTCCAGCGCAATCTCGGCGCTTGCTGGCGTGGCCAACATCCGCTTTTGGCAGGGCACTGGTTATTTCACGCCCAGCGCACACTTCGACCCGTTGCTGATGACCTGGTCGCTCGGCGTCGAGGAGCAGTTCTATGTGGTCTTCCCCTTCCTGCTGCTGGCCATCGCCAAGCTGACTTCGCGGAAGCAGATGTTTGTGCTCGCGGGGCTGACGGTGGCGTCGTTCGTCCTCGCACAGGTGATGATCGCGGTTGATCCTCAGGCTGCTTTCTATCTGCTGCCTGCGCGCGCCTGGGAGATGGCTATTGGCGCGCTTCTCGCGTGCGTTCACAAAGAGACCGGCAATCAGTCGAAATCGCCGAAGTGGGTGGTCGAGGCGCAAGGCGCGCTCGGCCTCGGGCTGATTGCTGCAAGCATCGCAATATTCAACGCGCATACGCCGGTGCCGGGTTGGCCGATGATTGCGCCGGTGGCGGGCGCTGCCTTGCTGCTGAATTCACACGGCAGTTTCGTCAACCGTCACCTGCTGTCCGCAGGGCCGATGGTGTTCATTGGTTTGATCTCATACTCTTGGTACTTGTGGCATTGGCCGCTGATGACGTTCGCGCGTATTGCGTCGCCGGGCGCGCCGCCGCTGCTGGCGATGCTGCTGCTGGCCGCTATCTCTTTCCTTTTGGCGATCGTTTCGTGGCGCTGGGTGGAGCAGCCGTTCCGTCATCGCAAAATGTCGGCGCCCGCGATCCTTGTGCGATATGTGGCGGCAGGTGTTGCTGCAGTGTTTGCGCTGACCGCCTTCCGCGTGAGCGACGGGCTAAGCCAGCGCTTGCCCGCCAGCACCCTGGCAATCGAGCGCGTTGTTGAGGGCGGACGAGGAACGCGCTGCCTTCGCGACTATGGCGACGTCGACATCCTGCGTAACGAAGAATGCCTTCCGGGTCCGAAGGGGAAGGCGGCGATGGCGATTTTCGGCGACAGTCATGCCGCCGCATTGGGTGGGGGGCTTACGGAGCTGGCGCTTGAACAGGGCATCCGGCCGCTCTTCTACGTGAAGTCCGCGTGTACGCCCTTGGCGGGCGTGACCGTTAAGCAGCCGTGGTACACGCCGCAACCTGGTGAATGCGCCAGTTATCTTCGCAAGGCGGTTACGGAGATCACGTCAGATCCGGATATCAAGCTGGTCGTGCTGGCCGCGGCCTGGGCGCTCGATTCCTGGGTTTCTGCCGAGGACATGACGACGCCGATGGATCGTCAGACTGCGCTCGAGACCGGCTTGAACGGAATGATCGACATGCTGCGCGCGGCGGACAAGGAAGTCGTGGTGCTTGGCGATGTACCCGCGATGACGTTCAACGTGCCGCGATACGCAATGGGTCTTACACTGCCGTTACGCCGCCAAGCCATCGATGCGCTCGTTGGCTCTCCAGGCCTTACGGACGAGATTGCAGGCCCTGAATTCACCAGCTCTGCCGTTCTTCAGGCGAATGAGCAGATACGGAAGATTGTCGGGCGTCGCGAAGATGCGAGCTTCGTCAATCTGGCCGATGAATTCTGCGCGCAACAATCCTGTCGCTTCGCAAAGGACGGCGAGGTCTGGTATTTTGATAACGCCCACCTGAGCGAGCCAGGCTCGATGCATGCGGTCCAAGGTCTGCGGAGCAGGCTGGCGGCGGCGACGGGCAGTTCGCTGCTCGCGCGTTCATGGGCGGCGCGTTAGACAGTCGTTGCTGGCTCAAGGCAGTTCGCTATCCAGTTTCATCACCAGCGCTGTGAAGAAATCAGCGGAGGCGGCCAGGGTGGCGGGGTCGACTTTCTCGATCTTGTCGTTCGGGGTGTGGATCAGGCCGAGGATTGCCGGCATGGGCAGCTTGTTCTTCATCGCGGCTGCGGGATCGGCCATGAATATCTTCAGGATCTCGGCTTCCGACCTAGGCAGGTAGCCGAGAGATACGGTGGGGACGCCGGCGGCGGAGAAGACCTGATCGTCGCTGGGCGGATATTCCGGGAAGTCGAGGCAGGGCTTGGCCCGCGCGACGCAGAGCTCGCGGACGGCTTGCGTGATGCCGGCGGACTGCGGGCCGTTGTTGAGGCCGTGCATCAGCGTGTCGCCATAGGCATTGATGTCGGCGTTGATGACTGCGGCGAGGTTCTCAGTGCCGTGCTTTTCGACATAGGCCTTGGCGCCGACGAGGCCGAGTTCTTCCTGGTCCGTCAGCAGCAGGATGACCGGGCGTTTCGCACGGCCGGAGACGCGTTGCATGGTTTCAATCATCGATACGACGGAGGCGGCGTTGTCGACGACGGCGTCGACAAGCTTGCCGTCAGGCATGACTACGGCGTCATAATGGGCGGCGAGGAGAATGGCTTTGCCGGTTGCGGGGCCGGTGCGGACGACAACGTTGTGGCCGGGGCCGGAGGGGCGTTTGCCGGGGAAATCCTCGACGACATAGCTGAGCTTTGCTGCGTCCAGCTGTGCTTTCAGCGCTGCGAGGCGGCCGTCCTGGGTCGGTTGCGCGAAGGAGGCGACGCGCGCGTGCAGTTCGGCGGGTGTGGTGGTCGGGGGGGCGCCGGCGGGCGCGCTGGCGCAGGCCGAAGCAAGGAGCAGCAGGGGAGCGAGAGCGTAGCGGATCATGGGGATTCTCGGCGAGTTTGGACCTCTAGAGTTATCCAGACGCGCGAAGACCTGCAAACGATATCGATTATCGAAAAAATTCTCCCGCTAATCCCTTGTAGGCGCTAAGAACAGGGACACGTATTGTCGTAATGTGCGCTGGATCATTACAGCGCAGACACGAGGGAGTCAGAACGATGGCGGGTAGCCCGACGGCGCTTCAGTATCTCGACAAGGCAGTGGCAAGCTTGAGAAAGCTTGGCCTGTTCCCCGACAAGAAGGGTGACCCGGCGCCGGTTGTCGCGCTGCTCAACCAGATCACCGAGCTGCAGCCGGACAAGGTGACGTCGATCGCGCGCACGCTCGACCAGATGTCCGTGTTCAACGACGTTGTGCGTGAGCATATCTCGGCCATCACGGTGGGCGAGCGCTATCAGGATATCACCAACTCGTTCAACTCGATCCGCGATGACGCGAAGAGCCTCGTCGACCAGTATGCCGACGGCAAGATCTCCACGATGGAGCGGCTGTCGAACACCTGGATGAAGATGACGCGCGGCGACATCGCCCAGCGCTTCGACAAGATCAAGACCGTGTATCTCGACGTGCAGAAGGACACGAAGGTCCAGATCGAGAAAGAGCATCTGATCCTCGAAGCCTATATGGATTTTCGTGGCGCGCTGAAGCAGTCGGAAGTTCTGGCGCTGGATGTGCTGAAGGCTGGCGAGATCAAGCTCGAAGAAGCCAAGGCCCGGATGAAGGCGGCGGCCGATGCGATCCTTGCCTATGCGGGTACGGAGCCGGCAGAGCGTTCGTCGCTGGAGCTCAAGCGCGACGAGGAGCTGCGCGCGCTGCAGACCGAAGAGAAGCGCTACCAGATCGCCAAGGACCTCTCGGACAACATCACGATCGGCTACAACACGTCGGAAGTGATCATGGCGCGTCTGGTGCAGACGACCAACGCCAAGGAGCGCATCTATGCGCAGTCCGTGTCGTTCTTCGGCACCAACGAAGTTGTGCTGACGGCGCTGTCGGCGACGTTCACGGGCATGTTCGGCCTGCATGAATCGACGCAGGCGCTGGAGAGCATGAAAAAGGGCATCGATCAGTCGCTTGAGACGCTGAGCGAGATCGGCACGAAGGTGCAGGAAGCGGCGCTCAAGGCCGGCTACGGCCCGACGATTTCGGCTGCTGCGGTCAAGAAGCTGGTCGACTCGGTTGTGTCGTACCAGGAGCGTTCGATCGGCATCATCGCCGAGATGCGCAAGCTTGCCACCGAGAACTCGAAAGAGATCCGTGAGGCGGTTGAAGACGGCAAGAAGCGCATGGCTGAACTGGTTGCGCAGGGCGCTGCGGCTGCGCTGACCGTGACTACTTCGTGAGTGATTTGGCTTCATGAGCGACACGACTGTTCCGGCGAAGGCGGGAGCGACAGCTCCCGCCCTAGCGGACGAACCCCGGAAGCTCGACGATGTGATGTTGGCCATGGATGTGGTCGACACGCTGCGCCATCGCGTTCGCATCGTCGATCAGGAACTGAACGAGGATGCGCGTGAGGAGCAGCTGGTTGCCCGGCTGAAGGAAATCTACGACGCGCAGGGCATTGCGGTGCCCGACAAGATCCTGAAGGACGGCGTGAAGGCGCTGGCCGAGCAACGCTTCGTCTACAAGCCGCCAGCCAACACCTTTTCGGTGAAGCTGGCGAAGCTCTATGTCAGCCGCAAGAAATGGCTGCCCGCCGCCATGACGTTCACGGGCGCGATCGCGGCGTTACTGATCGGATGGCAGGTGTTCTGGGCGATTCCGCAGGCCAATGAATGGCGTGCGATGCCCAACGAGATTTCACGGCTGCTTGCCGAAGGGCAGAAGCTGGCCGTCGAGCCGGTGGTGGATGCGCAACTCGCCAGCCTTGCAGCCGAGGGCCAGCGCGCCGTGGCCGCCAACGATCACGCCGCTGCCCGCACGCAGGTCGAGACGCTGAAGGCGATGAACGACAAGCTCGCGCAGGAATACGATGTTCGCATCGTGGCGCGGCCGGGCGAGGATACGGGCTTCTGGCGGCAGTCGAACGACCAGCCGAACGTGATGCATTACTATCTCGTGGTCGAAGCGGTGGCGCCTGGCGGGCGTGTGCTGAAAGTGCCGGTCACCAGCATCGAGACGCAGAAGACGGAAAGCGTCAGCAAATGGGCGCAGCGCGTCGACAAGGTGACGTTCGATCGCGTGGCAGCTGAGAAGCAAAGCTCTGGCGGCATCGTCACCAACGATATTCTTGGATACAAGGCGCGAGGCGAGCTTGAGGCCGACTGGGCGACGGCTCTTCCAGGCGGCGCGCTCACGGAGTGGGATGAGTGATGGGCGCTTATGACGATGTCATAACCGGTCGCGATGCGCTCCACAGGCTGGACACGCTGACGTCTGGCGCGCGGGAGGAGTTCAACGCGGCGGCGCAGGCGGCGGATGGGCATTCGCGCAGGCGCGCGGATCTCGCGCGGTTGAAGGCTGAAAGCTATCGTGAGCTGGCGCGTATCAGGATCGACGTCATCAAGTCTGGTGCGGATGAGACGCTGTCGGCGGCCGAGCAGGCTGCGAGCAAATTGCTCGCCGAGCACAAGATGTTTCTCGCCACGATTGGCGGAGATGTCGAGAAAGCCGAAGGCGCGCTGAAGGATGCGGAAGCCAGGCGCCGTTCGGGCGAAACCGAGGTTGATGCGGCGCTCAGCGCTTACGAGACGCTGACGGCGACGGTCGAGACGGAAGTGCAATCCGATTCCGGCTATATCGGGCTGAAGCAGGGCTATGAAGAAGCCAAGGCCGTCGCGGTGCGGGCGGAGCAGAAGCTTGAGCTGGCGAAAGCGGATCGCTCGGAGAAGGGCAAGCCGTATCAGACCGATCCGCTGTTCTCGTATCTGTGGGAGCGCAAGTTCCGTACGCCGGAGTATCGCAAGACCGGGCTCTCGCGCATGCTCGATAATTGGGTGGCCAAGCTGTGCCGCTATGACGAGGCGTATCTGAACTATGCGCGCCTGACCGAGTTGCCGGATCGTATCGCCGAGCACATGGCGTCGATGCGGCTGGAAGAGGCTGAGGCGCAGGCGGCGATCGAACGCTTTGAAGCGCAGAAGCTGGAAGAGCGCGGCGCCAACAAGCTGGCGGGCGAGCTGGTGCAGGCGAAAGAAAAACTCAAGGCGCTGGATGTCGCGCTGGGCGGGGCCGAGGCGACGCATCGTTCGCTGCGCGAGCAGCAGGAACGCGCGGCCAGTGGCGATGCTGGTCCGCAGGAGAAGGCGCGGCTGGTGATCGAAGAGGGGCTGGCCAAGGCGAGCTTCCCGGATCTGAAAGTGCTCGCTGCCGAGACGACGACGCCGGATGACGATCGTATCGTTGATGCCCTGATCCGCCTGCGGACCGAAGAACTGCAGCTGGAAGTGAACTGGCGCAATGTCGAAGCGCTGCCGTCTCGCCGTCGGGCAGGGGCGGATACGCTGGAGACCGTGCGTCGGCGCTTCAAGGAAGCGGGGCTTGATAGCCCGTATGTGATGGTGCTGCGCGGCGCGTTCGAGGCGGCGCTGGAGGCTTATGGTAAAGGGCCGGCGCCGGATGGCGAGGCGTTGTGGCGTGCGATCCAGGCGACCATCCGCCAGGCGCCGCGGAATGACGACGATTATTTCGGCGGTCGCAAGCGTGGCCGGAATATCAGCACGGGTGAAGTCGTTGCCGGCGTCATTCTCGGCGAAGTCATCAAGCAGGCCACGCGTGGTGGTCGCTGGGGTGGCGGCGGTTGGGGCGGTGGCGGCTGGGGCGGCGGTGGTGGTTGGGGTGGCGGTTCCGGCGGTGGTGGCGGTGGCGGTGGCCGAAGTGGCGGCGGCGGCTTCAAGACCGGCGGGCGGTTCTAGCCTGTTGTTACTTTAGCGCAGATCCATCTCCGCTCGTCCCGGCGTAAGCCGGGATCCAGAGCGGCTTGTTCCGGTGGGCGTGACCCTGGGTCCCGGCTTGCGCCGGGATGAGCGGAACAAGGTGCGCCGGCTAAGCTAAGGTCAGCCGAACATCTCGCTTACACCGAGAGGGTTCGCGAGTCGTGCGCGACGGTGATCGTCTTGCGGCCTGTGACGGTTGTGGAGCGGCCGTTGGCGGCGGGGATGAAGAGGTATTCGGCCTCGATGCGATCGCGCGTGATGTCGAGCGTGAAGTAGCCGCGCTGGCTGGTGTCCATCCATTTCAGGTCGTTGTTGGCGGCGATGAAGTCGGAGGCCAGCTTGGCGGCGTCGCCGTTGAAGCGGCGTTCGAAGCCGTAGGATGATACGCTCTGGCCGGCGAACTCGACGCCGAGGCGGCCCTTGTCGTCGGCGAGGTCGAAGGCCCAGGCGTTGTGGCTGTCGCCTGTGAGCGTGACGAGGTTGGCGTTGGCGGCGCGGGCGCTGTCGTAGAGGCGTTGGCGCGCGGCGGGATAGCCGTCCCACTTGTCGAGTGAGTAGGGCATGCCGGCTGCGATGAGCTGTTCGCGGCGCGCCATGTCGGCTTGCATTTCAGGCGGGATGCCGCCTTTGACCCACGCCGCTGAAGGCTTGGGGAATTGCGTGGCGCCGACGATGACTTGCTGGGCGAGGATCTGCCAGCGCGCGGCGGAATTGACGGACGCCTTGAGACCATCGGCGAGCCAGCGTTCCTGGCCCGCGCCCATCATCGAGCGATTGGGGTCGGCGAGCTGGCCGGATCTGAAGGCGGACAGCTTGGCGGCGGTGTCGCCGCCAGATGCAAAGAGGGTTGCGAGATCGTCGTCGAGTTGCTTGGTACGGCCCAGCAGGCGGGTTTCGAGGCGGAACATGGTGGCGAGGTCGCCGATCTGGTAGCTGTCATACCAGTCGGACTTCATCGGCAGCCATTCACGCCAGGCGCGCACGCCGGCGGCCTTGCGGGTTTCCCAATCGCCTTCGGTGGCGGGATCGTGCGCGTCGGCGCCGGTGGCCCAGGAATTGTTGGCGGTCTCGTGATCGTCCCACACCGCGATCATCGGCAGGCGGCGATGCAGTGCTCGCAGATCGGGGTCGTTGCGATAGCTGGCGTAGCGCTGGCGGTACTCAGCAAGGCGGACGACCTCGCCTGCGGGCATGAGGCCACGTGCCTGCGCGATGCCCGGTTGGGCGTCGGCGCGTGTGACTGGAGATTCGTAGATGTAGTCGCCGGTGTGGACGACGAGGTCGAGATCGTCGCGGGCGGCGGCATGGGCGTAGGCGTTGAACCAGCCCGACGTGCCGTTGGAGCAGCCGACCACTGCCATGCGGAAGCGCTCTGCGCCGGCGGGGGGAAGCGTGCGCGTGCGGCCGGTTTCCGAGACCGCGCCATCGGGGGCTGTGAAGCGGTAATAATACCAGCGGCCCGGTTGCAGGCCATCGACGCGGGCGTGGGCGCAGCTGTCGTAGACGGGCGAGGCTTCGGTATCGCCGGTCATGACTGTGCGCTGGAAGGCTTCGTCTTCGGCAATGTCGACGCGGAGGCGGGTAGGGCCGGAGGCGACATAGCGCGTCCACAGTGTGACGCTGCGCTGGCGCGGGTCGCCGGATGCGACGCCGTGGGTGAAGCCGGTGAGCGATTGGGCGAAGGCCCGGCCCGGAAGACTGGCCAGAGCAAGGCCGGCTGCGCCGCTGGCAAGAAGTCCGCGGCGATTGATGATGAAGGCCATGGTCCGTCTCCCTCTGCGGGATGACACTTAGAAGCCCTTCATGACGCTTTGGCGTCAGTTGCGCTGCTGGCTAGCGCGTTACGATTTTCCAGTTGAATTCGTAGGCGTGGGCGCCGCCCGGGGCGATGATGATCTTCATCTCGCCGGTCAGGCCTGCGAGGTCGCCTGTGCCGCTGTCGGGGATGACTTCGATTTTCAGCGTGCCTTCGCCGCGATCCATGATGCCGTAGTGCTGCAGATAGAACGTGCCCTTGCGGCCATCGAGTTCGCCGTCGACACGCTCGATGGCGACATAACCAGCCGAGCCGGGGACTGTGCCGCCAGCCGCCATCATCTCGCCTGCGGCCGTGCCGATGAGATCGCCGCTATAGACCTTGTCGAGCGTGAAGCGGCCTAGCTGGTCCTTCATGCGATCGTGCACGCTTTCGGGCGCGCGCTTCACGGTGAAGGGACCTTTGGCCAGCTTCATCTACTTACTGCCCCGGCGGACGGAGGAAGTCGCGTTTGCCGAGCAGGACGCCGTTATGGCGGAGGATGTTGTAGGCGGTGGCGGAGTGGAAATAGAGGTTGGGGAAGACGAAGCTGGACAGGTAGGCGCTGCAGGTCATCGGCAGTTCCTGGCCGCCGCCGATCGGGATGTTGATCGTCGTTTCGGCGCGCTGGTCGATCACATCGGAAGCTGCGCCCTGGACGTAGGCGTTGGCCCTCTGCGTGCGCTCAATCAGCTGGGCGAAGGAGGTTTCGACATCCGGGAAGGAGGGCAGGTCCGTTCCGGCGAGGCGGGCGGCGCCGCGCGTTACCTGATCGGTGGCGATCTGGACCTGGCGGGCGAGGGGGAACATGTCCGGGAAGAGGCGGAAGTTCAGAAGGACGTCTTCCGGCAGCTTGTGGGCGGCGGCGTGGTCAGCGCCTTTTTTGAGGATGCCGCCGAGCGCGCCGAGCATCTGGGCGGTGGAGCCTTTGAGGGAAGCGGAAAGCGATGCAGTCATGTGTGGCCCCGTCTCGGTTTGTGGCGATGTCTTACCGCGCGGGCGTCCGGGCTGACAGCAGAAAATTTGCGGGCAGCAACTTGCGTCTCCCGGAGCACGGTCATACCGGTCGAAGATTGGCCGGTCGCGGATCGGGGGAGATGCGTGCCGAAACTGTTGCGCATGTTCGCGTGGACGCACGCGATCGTAGGCGGGATTGGGCTTGGCCTGTTCCTGCTGACGCTTGGCATCGCGCTGTCGGCAAGGGACCCTGCTTACGAAGATGAAATCGCGCTGCTGATCGGCCTGTTCGGCATGGTCGCGGTTGTGTTTTTCGCGCCGTCATTTCTTGGCGGCATCGGTCTGCTCAAGGGCGTGTCGTGGGCGCGGAGCCTTATGTGGATTCAGGCGGGGTTGCTGGCGCTGGTCGTGCCGATTGGCACGGTGATCGCGGGGATCAATCTCTGGGTGCTGGTGACGACACGCGAGATTTCGGCCGATGGCGGGATCGCGAAGTTCGAGGTGTTTATCCACCGCTCGATACGCGGGTTCGTGCTGGCGCTGATAGCGCTGTTCATCCTTGGGGTGATCATCGGGCTTGGCTATCTGTTCCGCGACGTGATTGATCCGCCGCGCGAACAGATACTTACGCCGCTGCCCAGCGGTGTGCCTACAATCAGCGATGTGCCACGGTTCGAGTACGAACCGCCTACTTCTTCACCTCGCGAACCGGCACGGTGACGTTGCACAGGCCGATGCGTCCGACGGGATGCTTGTAGAAGTCATCCTTCCGCCAGCGGCGTGAATTGACCAGCGTGTTGAACGAGGCGCTGTCCGTACGCAGCGTTTCAAGATTGGTGCGCTGGGATTCGGGCAGGTCAGCAGCGATCTTCATGTCGGCATAGCGGTGGTATTCGGCGGGCGTCTTGTAGAAGCCGACATCGCCGGTGCCACGCGGGAAGGCGGACATGATCTCCATGCCCCACACGACCTTGCCGACGACGGAGAGCTGGCGGTCGAGTGCGCGGGGCGACTGGCTGATGATGGTGTAGAGTTCGGTGCCGCCACCCGAGTTCTCGTCTGCATCACGACCGGCGCCGACCATGCCGTAGCAGTGGGCGGGCCACATGCGTTCCTTGTCGCGCGCGACGTAGAAGCCGTTCGAGAAGCCGACTTCAGGCGCGAAGGTGTCCGGGTCGGGAAGCACATCGAAGGGTACGGGCGCGTTGCGGGGCAGGGTGAATTCGGCTTGCAGCTTCTCGACGCCGACTTTCGGTTTGCGTTCGGGGTCCTGCGCGGAGGCCCACTGGGTGACGAAATTGTCCTGTACGCGGGTGACGGCGCCGTTGACGAAGAAGCCTTCGCGCGAGAGCGCCTTGATATTGGCGACGTGGTTAGGCGCGAATTGCGGCGCGAGTTCGATGACGACGCGGCCATTCGGGAAGTCCATGTAGAGTGTGTTCTCGGGGTCGAGCGCACGCCATTCTTCCGGCTTCGAGGCGGCGATGACTTCAGCAGGCGAAGGCGTGTTGCCCGGAGGGGCTGCGGGGATCGCGAGCTGCGTACCTGATTGGCAGGCGGCAAGCGCAAGCGCGAACAGGGCAGCGCCCGTGGTTGCGATCAGTTTCATCAGTCCCTCCGGCGTTAGACGGGCGGAGACTGCGATGGATCGAGCAGAAGCTCAACCGCAAAGGAAAAGGCGCCACTCGTTGAGGGAGCAGTGCCTTGCTGATGGCTAGCCGCGGAATTCGCCGCTTTCCCAGTATGTGCGACCCGTGTTGCGGTCGACGTAGTAATAGCGGCGGGCCTGGTTGTCGTAGACCATGTCCGAGCGCGAGGCGACTTGCTTGCCGCCGACGAAGCAACCGCCTTCTTCCTGACAGCCCGTATAGTAGCCGACTGCCGCGCCGAGAGCGCCACCGATCAGTGCGCCGGAGAGATCGTCCTTGGCGACTGCCGCACCGATGGCCGCGCCTGCGGCGCCACCGATCGCGGCGTTACGTTGCGAAGGGGACCAGCCGTCGGTCGTCGAGCACGCAGCGAGCGAGAGCGACGAGACGGCGGCGCAGAAGGTGACTTTCAGGGCATTCATGGACTGCCTCGTTTTCATCCGGTCAGAGTTTGCCGGGGTAGAACGAGGGGGCCGATGAGCGGTTCCGATATTATCTTGCAGCTGTGCGTGGAACAAAATCGAGACGTTGAAAACGCTGGGTAAACGCGTGTTTCGCGCGTGAGGAAGGCTCACCTGCGCCGTTTCGGCACGACGTGTTGTTGCGCTTTCAGTTGAGGGCGCGAGCTGCATCCTTGCGCCGCACGATCGTCGCGATGGCCAGTCTGCTGGCCCCGGCCACGAGCCGGATGCGGATATTCATGGGCAGGGGCTCGTGCAGCGCCAGCGATAGCGTTTTGTCGTGCAGTGGCTGCATCAGTCCCCCGGATCAAACGGCAAAGGTGATGCGCGGCCAGCGGGTAGCCGGCCGCGCGAGACAGGAGTTCAGAGTACGTCGAGCATCTTCGCGACCAGCGGGTGGCGCACCACGTCGCCCTGCGCCAGACGAACCACGCCGATGTCGCCCTTCATGCTCTCGATCTTGTCGGCGACGGGCGCGAGGCCCGACATTTCCGGGAGGAGATCCGACTGCGCCGGGTCGCCCGTGACGATCATCTTTGAGTTCCAGCCGAGGCGGGTGAGGATCATTTTGAGCTGCACATAGGTGCAGTTCTGCGCTTCATCGACCACGATGAAAGCGTTGTTGAGCGTGCGGCCGCGCATGAAGCCGACCGAGGCGATCTCGATCTGGCCTTCGGCGATCATTGCCTTCACCTGCTTGGCCGACATGCGATCCTGCAGCGCATCGTAGAGCGGGCGCAGGTAGGGCGCGAGTTTCTCTTCCATGTCGCCGGGCAGGAAGCCGATATTCTCACCGGCATCAACGGCGGGACGGCATAGCACGATGCGGCCGATCTTGCCGGCGCGCAGGGCGTCGACGGCCTTGGCGATGGCGATGTAGGTCTTGCCTGTGCCGGCCGGTCCGAGCGCCAGCACGAGGTTCGATGTGTCGATGGCTTCCATCAGCCGGGCCTGGCCTTCGGATTTCGGCTGAATGTTTTTTACGTAGGCCTGCTCACGCGGCGGCTCACGGTGTTGCTGCTGCTGATTGTGCTGATCGTTCGCGACGGGCCGCTTCTTCTTTCTGGGTACGTAGTTCTGGTCATCTGATACCGGGTCCCAGCCTCCCTCTATGACATTGAGATGAACGCCGCCGGAGCTCCGGCCATCACGCGCGTCGTATTCAGCGCGGATGCGGCGGACTGCGGAACGTTTTGCCATGGAGTAACTCCTCGGTTGAAGACGGTTAGGCAGGAACAAAAACGCCGCGAACCTTTGAAGGGTCGCGGCGCGCGAAAACGATGAACTTGAAAGCAGACGATGGTGGTGGCCGCCGCATCAGGCGGGCTCTGGCAATTCCGGATGGCGTGACCGTTAGCGGTCTGCTCAATCCCTTATCCCCGTTTTTCGAAGTCAGCGGCGAACCGCCCCTCGAATCAGCTTCCCTAGGAGTAGACTAGTCGCGGCTTAACGGAACTATAAAGGTACAGTTCCTCGCAGTTGGCGCGCGGGACTCGATTTTCGTACGGTGTGACTCAAAAGCAGGCACACTGTCATAGGAGTGATGCAATGGCGGTCTTTGAGCTCGATGGCGTGAAGCCGGAGATGCATGCGGAAAGCTGGGTCGCGGAAAACGCAACCGTGCTGGGCCGGGTCCATATGCACAAGGACTCGAGCGTCTGGTTTGGCGCTACCGTGCGCGGCGACAATGATCCTGTCACGATTGGCGAAGGCTCGAACATTCAGGATGGCTCCGTGCTGCACACGGATGTTGGCTATCCGCTGACCATCGGTAAGCACGTCACCATCGGGCATCTTGTGATGCTGCACGGCTGCGAGATTGGCGATGGTTCGTTGATCGGCATTGGGTCGATCATCCTGAATGGCGCGAAGATCGGGAAGAACTGCCTGATTGGCGCGAAGTCGCTGATCACGGAGGGGAAGGTGATCCCCGATGGATCGATGGTGATGGGCGCGCCGGGCAAGGTGGTGCGTGAGCTCAGCCCCGAGCAGATCGCCGGGATGCAGCTTGGCTCGCACCATTATGTCGAGAATTGGAAGCGCTATGCCAAAGGGCTGAAGCGCATCGGCTGATTTCTTTTCGGCGCATGCATCCGTTTGAGCGGTTGGGGCCCTCTAGCTGTCAGTAGACGGTATGGAGGGATGAATGCGCATCTTGATCGGGCTTGCAGCGTTCGCCCTGCCGTTTGTCGCCGTGGTTGCGGGACAGGGATCGTCGTCCGGTCTGATCGCTGTTCTGGTTGATCAGGTTGCCGGCGTGCTGATGGGCTAGATGCTGTACTCCCGGCGGAAGACCGTAAACGGCGCCGTCGTGGACAGCACCTGGTAGGGGAAGGACAGCCATGGCTGCGTGATATCGATCGCGTCCAGCGTCTGTTCGAAGCGCGCGACGATGTCTGGCTTCGCGCAGCCGCGATAATCGAGGAACTGGCCCCAGGTGGAGAGGCCGTGTGTCGGGCGCGGGCCGGTGAGGGGCGTGCGCGAGGCGCCGAACTCTGCGGGGAAGAGGCGACGATAGGCTTCGAGATTGTAGAGCCATGAGCCGCCGATGATCGCCGTCGTTTCGGGCCAGCGCGCGGCGATGTGGCTGATCATTGTGGTGAGATCGGCGCGGCGCTGCGGCAGGTTGGATGCGTGCAGCGGGCCAAGTGCATTGGCGTTGAAGCGATTGCGGAAATGGATGCGGACGGCGCCGGTCGCGTCGGGGGCCTCGTGGGCGAAGTGGTCGCCGAACGAATAGCGGTCGGTTGGCCATGGGTCTGGTGGACGCAGGGCGTAGGCGTCGATGAGGGAATCCAGGCGTGCGGCTTTATTTGTGACGGCGGCAATGCGGGCGATTAGCGCCGTGAATTCCGGGTCCGGCGGCATCTTGGACAGGTTGCCGTAGGCAAATAGCCGGTGGAAATTTGTGTGGAAGGTGATCGCTTCGGTGAGGGGAATGCCGGCCTTTGCGGCCAGCACATCGGCGTAATGCAGCTGCACGCCAAAAAAGGTGCGGGCGATTTCGGCGGCCTCGCGGCCTTTTGGCTGGTTGAATGGAACTGCAGAGGTCATTGAGTTCGCCGTCCTAGCGGATAGCTCCTCATCGCCTATATCTCCGCCATGGCAAAGCTCTCCGTTCTCGATCTGGCTCCCGTTGTTGAAGGTTCGACCACGCGGGAGGCGTTGCACAACAGTCTCGATCTGGCCCGGCATGCGGAGAGGCTGGGTTTCAACAGGTTCTGGCTGGCCGAACACCACAACATGGTGGGCATCGCCTCCGCGGCGACGGCGGTGATGATCGCACACGTTGCGGCGGGCACCAGCAAGATACGGGTGGGGGCAGGCGGGATCATGCTGCCGAACCATGCGCCACTGATGGTGGCGGAGGCGTTCGGGACGCTGGCAGAATTGCATCCGGGGCGGATTGATCTTGGGCTGGGGCGTGCGCCGGGTACGGATCAGGCGACCATGCGGGCGCTTCGCCGATATATGGGCGGGGCTGATACGTTCCCGCAGGACGTGGTCGAGCTGATGGGCTGGTTTGAGCCGCCCGTGCCGGGGCAGACGGTGATGGCGACGCCGGGCAATGGCGCTGAAGTCGAGATGTGGATTCTTGGCTCGTCCCTGTTCGGCGCGCAGCTCGCCGCGCATCTTGGGTTGCCTTACGCCTTCGCCTCGCATTTCGCGCCCGGCGACATGATGGGCGCCATCCAGATCTATCGCGAGCGCTTCAAGCCTTCGCCGCGGCTGCAGGAGCCGTATGTGATGCTTGGCCTCAACGTCGTCGCCGCCGAGACCGATGAAGACGCCAAGCTGCAGTTCACCTCGATCCAGCAGGCGTTCGCCAATCTGCGCATGGGACGTCCTGGCAAGATGCCGCGACCAGACCCGGATTTCCGTCCCGACCCGATGGTCGAACACGGCATCTTGCAGGCGCTATCATGCTCGGTTGTCGGCGGACCGGAGAAGGTGAAGGCTGGCATTGCCGACTTCATCGCACAAACAGGCGCAGATGAGCTGATGATCACAGGCACGATCTGGGATCACCACAAGCGCCTGCGTTCCTTCGAGATCGCGGCCGCAGCTATCGGTTAGCGTTTGCCGGCGGGTTTGCCGCGGAACGGCTTGCCGCTACCGCCCGGTTTTCCGCCGAACGATTTGCTGCCAAACGGACGATCGCCACGCGGTTTGAACGGCTTGGCGCCACCCGGACCTTTCGGGCCACGCGGTTTGAAGCCTTCAGGGCGCTGCTCGTCGCGCGAACGGCGTTCGGCATGGCGAACATCGGCGTGTTGCGAACGATCGCTACGCGCCGGGCGCTCGCTGCCTTCCGGCGTCCAGACGCGTTTGGGGCGTTCCGAGCGCTCGGGACGTTCAGTGCGTTCCGGACGTGCGGGCTCGGGGATTACGGGCGCGATCTTGCCTTCGGCACGGGCGGCGTCGCGACGCGCCTTGCGGTTGAGGCCGCTCTCGTGGATCGGCGGCGGACCTTTCGGCTTGGGTGGCTCGGACGGGGCAAGCGATGCGTAGACCGGATCGGCGGCAAGCTTCGCATTTTCGTTGTCGCGTTGCTGGTAACGGGCGGCACGCGCTTCATCGCGACCAGAGCGCTTGAAGGTTTCACGCGGTGCGCGATCCTCACGGGGCGGACGATCCTCGAAATTGCGGGCGGGACGATCGCCGTATTCGCGCTTGGGACGCGGGGGACGATCACCGAAGTCACGCTTCTCGCGCGGTGCACGGTCTGCACGCGGGCCGTCGCCGTCGCGGCGGGCGCGCATCGGGTGGGTCGAGTCATTCGGGCCCGGAGCGGTGGTGGGCTCGATCTGGATCTTGTCGTCCTGCGTGTCCTGCACCGCGATGGCGAAGGCTTCAGCGGCGTGACCGACGATCTCGAACTTGGTCTCGTTGCCGAAGATGCGGATCGGGCCGATCTCGGCCTTGGTGATGTGACCGACGCGGCAGATCAGCGGCAGTATCCATTTCGGATCTGCATTGCGCTCACGGCCGACATTGAGGCGGAACCATACGCCATCGCCTTCAGAGGCGGTGAAGCCACGTTCGGCGCGGCCGCGCGGTGCCGGGCGTTCGCTGGGCTCATAGGAGCGCGGCGTGACGCCGTTCTGTTTCTCGAAGTTCTGCGCGTTGCGCATACGGCCATCGTCCGAGACGTTCTCCGGATCGGGCAGCTCATTGCGCAGGAGGCCGATGAGGGCGGCAGCCAGTTTCTCGGGCGCGTGGTTGGCGGCGAGTTGTGTGGCCAGTTCCTGGTCGTCGTCCGTGACGGTGACGTTGAGAGCCGGGTGCTGGAGCAGGCGTTGGCGATCCTGCGCGCGGATCTCGTCGGCGGTCGGCGGGCCGCTCCAGGTGGCTTCGATGTTGGCGGAGGCGAGCACTTGTTCCGTGCGGCGGCGCTTGAGGTGCGTGACGAGCAGAACCGACGTGCCCTTCTTGCCAGCGCGGCCGGTGCGGCCCGAACGGTGGAGGAGGGTTGCCTTGTTGGTCGGCAGGTCGGCGTGGATGACGAGGCCGAGGTCCGGCAGGTCGAGGCCGCGAGCGGCGACGTCGGTGGCGACGCAGACTTTGGCGTGGCCATCGCGCAGGGCTTGCAGCGCATCGTTACGCTCGCGTTGGCCCATCTCGCCGGACAGGCCGACAGCATGGAAGCCGCGCTCGCGCAGGGCCGAATGCAGGTGGCGGACGTTTTCGCGGGTGGCGCAGAAGACCAGCGCGCGCCCGGCTTCGAAGTAACGCAGCACGTTGACGACGGCGCGCTCGGTGTCGCCGGGCGAGACGCGCATGGCGCGGTAATCGATGTCGCCGTGCGGTTCGGTGGCGCTGGTGGTGTCGATGCGGACGGCGTCGCGCTGATAGTTCTTCGCCAGCATGGCGATGCCGCGCGCTATCGTGGCCGAGAACAGCAGCGTGCGGCGTGTTTCGGCGTTGGTCGCGTCGAGCAGCTGTTCGAGTTCTTCGCGGAAGCCGAGGTCGAGCATCTCGTCGGCTTCGTCGAGCACGGCGACCTTCAGGCCCGAGAGATCGAGATAGCCTTTGGTGAGGTGATCGCAGAGGCGGCCCGGCGTGCCGATGACGATATGGCAGCCGCGCGAGAGCTGTTGCTGTTCGGCGCGCACGCTCATGCCGCCGACGCACTGGACGATACGGGCGTTGGTGTCGGCGTACAGCCATTCGAATTCGCGGCTGATCTGCATGGCGAGTTCGCGGGTCGGCGCGATGATCAGGGCAAGCGGTTGCTGGCCGGGGGCGCCGAAGCGCTCGGCTTCGCCCAGCAGTGTGGGAGCGAGCGCGAGGCCGAAGGCGACAGTTTTGCCCGAGCCTGTCTGGGCGGAAACGAGCAGATCGGCTTCGCGATCAGCTTCGGTAACGGCGAGCTGGACGGAGGTTGGCTCGGCATAGCCACGCGCGGCGAGGGCGCGATCGAGCGCGGGGTGAACGGCTGGGAAGGGCATTGAGGTTCGTTTCGTATCGGCGGGCCGTCCCCCCTAAAGCCAAAGCTAGGGCGGGAAACAGTGCGCGGGGAAGGCCGGGTCTGGCGTGCGCTCCCTGTACATGAAAAACCGCCAAAAGCCAGTAGATAAAGCGGCGCAGCGACGGCCCGGAACGCGACAAGGTAAACGGTTTCAGCCTTGAAATGAGGGGATATAGGGGTATCGCAAGGTATTGGCCCGCCCACCTTCCGGGCCGGTAAGCAGGGAATGGCCGCGACATGATAGCCGCCGCAGCGATCGATTACCGGGAGATGGCCCGCCGCAAGCTGCCGCGTTTCATGTTCGATTACGTAGACGGCGGCTCCTATGACGAAACAACGCTGGCGGCCAACCGTGATGATCTGAAGCGGATCGCGCTGCGTCAGCGGGTATTACGGGACGTATCTGGGCTTGATCTCTCGACCACCCTGTTCGGGCAGAAGCTGAACATGCCGGTGGCGCTGGCGCCGGTCGGGCTGGCGGGAATGCTGGCGCGACGGGGCGAGGTGCAGGCGGCCCGTGCGGCGGAGGCTGCTGGCGTACCGTTCACGCTTTCGACTGTTTCGGTCTGCGATCTGGACGAGGTTGTGCGGGGCGTGACCAAGCCGATCTGGTTCCAGCTCTACATGATCCGCGATCGCGGCTTCATGCGGGACATGATGGCGAAGGCGAAAGCGCTGGGCTGTTCGGCGCTGATCTTCACGGTGGATATGCCGGTGGCGGGGTCGCGCTATCGCGATCGCAGATCGGGCATGTCGGGCGCGCCGGGATTTCTTGGTGCGAGCCGCAGGGCGTTTCAGGCGGCGCAGCATCCTGCGTGGGCGTGGGATGTCGGTCTGCTTGGTGGCCCGCACCATCTTGGCAATGTCGCGCCGACGCTGAAGGGCAAGACCGGGCTGGATGATTTCTTCCGGTGGCTGGGCAGCAATTTCGATCCGGCGATCTCGTGGAAGGATCTGGATTTCATTCGCCAGGAATGGACCGGGCCGCTGATCATCAAGGGCATGCTCGACGCTGAAGACGCGCGCGAGGCGGTGAAGCAGGGCGTTGATGGCATCGTGGTGTCCAACCATGGCGGGCGGCAGCTGGATGGCGTGCCGTCGTCGGCGCGCGCCCTGCCGGCGATTGCGGATGCGGTGGGGGATCAGCTGACGGTGCTGGCCGATGGCGGCATTCGGTCGGGGCTGGATGTCGTGCGCATGCTGGCGCTTGGCGCTAAGGGCGTGCTGCTGGGGCGGGCGTGGGCATATGCGCTGGCTGGGGCTGGCGGCGCTGGCGTGAGCCATGTGCTGCAGCTGATCGATGCAGAGATGCGCGTGGCCATGTCGTTGACGGGCGTGACCCGGATCGCGGACATCAGCCGCGATATTCTGGTGCGCGACTAGTTGCCCATAGACTAGTTGCCGAGTGCGCGCTGGCGCGGCCCGTCGAAATGTCGGTCAAGTTCTTCAATGCGTTCGTCATAACGCTTGTTGAGGCACTTCTTGTCGGCGGCACACTTGGCGCGCTCGCTCAACCATTCGTGTTGTTCGTCGATCAGCGCGCCGCGCCCGCCCATCAGCAGCATGCCACGCAGCAGCGTGTACTGCGTCGCCATCACGGAGTCCTTCTGCAGGATGCCCTTGTCTGCGCAGATGGCTTTCTCGTCTTTGGCCTTGGCTTTCGCGCAATTCATCAGGCCCCAGTCCTTGGCGGATGCGGTGGGCGCGACGACAGCCGCAGCTAGGGCGAAGAGGGCAATGCGCATGGACGACTCCCTTTGCGGAAGAGTTTAGCTGGCGTCGCGAAATGAGGCGAGAGGGCTCAGACAACAGCGCCGAACAAACGGCCAATGCCGGCGGTGATCGCCATGGCGACGGCTCCCCAGAAGACGACGCGCGCTGTTGGCTTCAATGGCTTGGCGCCGCCTGCATAAGCGCCGAGGAAACCGAGCAGGGCGAGATAGACGAGCGATCCCGAGCCGACCCAGATCTCCAGTCCGTCGATCGGCGCCAGCCATGTGATCAGCAGCGGCAAGCCGGCGCCGAGTGCGAAGCTGATTGCCGAAGCGAAAGCCGCCTGGATCGGCCGGGCTTCGGTCAGCTCGGATATGCCGAGTTCATCACGCGTATGCGCGCCGAGTGCATCCTTCGCGGTCAGCTGGTCGGCAACCTGCTGCGCAAGGTCCGGGTCGAGACCGCGTTCTATATAGATGTTGGTGAGTTCCTGCCGCTCCATTTCCGGCATTTCGGCAAGCTCGCGCTTTTCACGCCTGATATCGGCCTGCTCGGCATCTCGCTGTGAGCTGACGGAGACATATTCGCCCGCGGCCATGGACATGGCGCCGGCGACAAGGCCAGCTCCACCGGCGATCAGCAGCGCATCGCGATCAGCGCCCGTGGCGGCGACGCCGACGATCAGGCTTGCGGTCGATACGATACCGTCATTGGCCCCCAGCACAGCAGCGCGGAGCCAGTCGATACGCTCAACGGCGTGGAGTTCTGCGTGATACGATCGGCGCGCCCTGGGCACGCCTACTGGACCTCGTCCGTGTCCCAGACAGCGCGCACCGCGATGTCTGCCTCAACGCCGATATTGTACCAGGCGAGGCGGTCCTTCGAAGCGTTGACGATGATGAAGTGCTCGTGGGGCTTCATGGCCAGGGTCAACTGGTTGCGGAGCTGCTGGACGGTTTGCTTGGAGCGCAGCACCCACATGTCGCCGGCGGCGCGCGTCATCTTGCCGGACTCGCGAAGCACGCGCTCGAAGCGGTCATTGCCGGCGAGCAGGCGGGCGGCGATGAAGTAGTTGCAGACGGGAACTTCCGTTTCGCCGGAGTCGAGGCGCGGATCGCCGAACTTGCGTTTCTTCGGGCCCTTGAAGTCCCAGCGAAGGTTAGGGTGGTGGTCTGCGCGGTGGAAGTCCACATCCGTGCCACAGGCGATGAACGTGCCGGCCTGAACGCGGCCTTCCTTGAGGAAGTCGATCAGGCGGGAGCGCGGATAGGGACCGTATTCCTTGTCAGCGATCTTGATGCGCCATTTGACGCTTTCAAAGGGGGGAGGCGCGGTTTGCGTCCCCTCTTCATCGCCTGTCCCCACAGGCTCATTAAGTTCCAGCGTGTCGTTCATAAGACAGCGTGTTCCGCAAACCCCGGTTTGCGTTTAGTTGTAGGGGAAATCACCTTGTCCAAAGGTTAAACGGAGGTCCCCATGAGCCAGTACGAATTCATCAAAACCGAGACCGAGGGCAACCTCTTCATCGTCACGATCAACCGTCCGGATCAGCTGAATTGCCTGCATCCAATGGCAAATGCTGAATGTGGCGCAGCGTTCGACGAGTTCGCCGCCAACCCGGATCTCTGGGTCGCTATCGTTACCGGCGCAGGCGAAAAGGCCTTTTCGGCGGGCAACGACCTCAAATTTGCCGCTTCAGGCCAGAAATCCCCGGTTCCGATGCCTTCGACAGGCTTTGGCGGCCTGACGTCGCGTTATGACCTCTACAAGCCGGTCATCGCGGCTGTGAACGGCTTTGCCATGGGTGGCGGGTTCGAGATCGCTCTGGCGACGGACATCATCATTGCGGCCGAGAACGCCAAATTCGCCCTGCCGGAGCCGCGTGTCGGCTTTGCAGCGCTGGCGTCGGGCATGCACCGCCTGCCGCGTGAAGTTCCGCTGAAAAAGGCGATGGGCATGATGCTGACGGGGCGCACGGTCACGGCGGCGGAAGGCAAGGAGATCGGCTTCGTCACTGATGTCGTGCCGCAGGGCAAGGCTCTGGAAGAAGCCAAGCGCTGGGCCGGCCTGATCATGGAATGCTCGCCAATGGCCATCAAAGCCACGAAAGAGACGGTGCTGACCGGTCTCAAGCAGGCCGACCTGAAGACCGCGTTCGACCACAAGGTTCCGGGCATCGCGAAGCTGCTCGCTTCGGCCGATCACAAGGAAGGCCCGAAGGCGTTCGCAGAGAAGCGCAAGCCGGTCTGGAAGAACGAGAACTAGCGCACGTTTGCGGCGGGCTGGGGAGTTCTGGAGTTCGCCGTGACGTCTGCCCCTGACTTTGCTGAACTGGCCGCCGCGCACGGCATCGAGCTCGACAAAGATGCTTCGATGCTGCGCGTGGGCGGCTCTGACGCCGAGTATTTCGGCGCGATGGCGCGCGATGCGTCCGGCGCCTACTGGATGCTGCGTGCGCCGCGCCGTGGCGACGTTCAGTTGGCGGGGCGGCAGGAAGCGCTCGTGCTCGATTTCGTGCGCGGGAAGATCCCGGCCGTCGTGCCGGACTGGCAGGTGCATACGGACAAGCTGATTGCCTATCGCGTGCTGCCGGGCGTGCCGGCGGCGGAGATCGATCCGCTGATGGGCGAGCTGATCTGGCGACTGCCGCAGGGCAGCGCGCCCGATGCTTTCAATGAGAGCCTCGCGGCGATGATGGCGAAGCTGCATGGCATCGATGCTGGAGCGGCGGAGGCTGCAGGTATTCCCGCCGTGATGGCCAACGAAATCCCCGCGCGCATGAAGCTGCGGATGGACGAGTGCAACGCGCTCGCGCCCGTGCCGGAGCTGCTGTGGGGCCTGTGGCAGAAATGGATCGATGGCGATGGCTTCTGGCCGTCGCATGTCGCGCTGGTGAATGGCGATATCTATCACCCGCACCTGTTCGTCGATGCGGACTATCGCGTGATCGGCGTCGATGACTGGTCGGGCGCGGAGATCACCGATCCGGCCAGCGACTTCTCACTCTACTTTGCGGCGGCGGGCAGAGAGGCGTTGGAAGATCTGCTACGCCGCTATGAGCGGGCAGGCGGGCGGACCTGGGCGCGCATGGCCGATCAGGCGGAGATGTATTACTGGGCAAGCCCGGTGCGGTTTGCCGCCTACGCCATGAAGACGGGCGATCTCTCGCATCTTATGAACGTCAGGAACATGGTGCATCGCTATGCGACCATGCTTGGGGATTCAGGATACGCGGGATAGCGACGATAGGGTGGGGGACACGTAGATGAATGGGGGCGAGGAGCAGACAGTTCGCGCCGTGAAGCGGCGGAGCACTTTCTTCCTTGTCGCTGCAGCGTTGATGACGCTGTTCGTGTTTCTTGGCTTCCTGCCGAGCTTCTACATGCGGTCTCAGTTCCGGACAGAGGCGCTGCCTGTCTATCTGACCATCCACGGGCTGGTCATGACGGCGTGGCAGGTGTTGTTACTGACGCAGACAGTGCTGATCGCGACGAAGCGGGCGCAACTTCATCGGCAGTTGGGATTTGCTGGAGCAGGGCTGGCCGTGGTGGTGGTCATTGTCGGCGTCGATGCGACATTGAAGCAACCAGCGCGATTGGCGGAAGCGGGCATCGTGCTGCCGTTCCCGTTGGAAGATCTCGTGATTGGCAATCTGTTCGGGTTCACGTTCTTTGCCGCGCTGGTGGCGATCGCGATCGTGCAGCGGCGGAATGCAGCAACGCATAAGCGTCTGCTTTACTGGGCGGGTATCGTGACGATTGGGCCAGCGCTGACGCCTGCGCGTAGTCTGGGCGAGATGATCGTGCCGTACTTCCCGATGCACTTTCCGCCGGAGATTGCGCTGGGTTGGGTGGCGTGGATCGGGCTGTTGGCGCACGACTGGCTGTCAGCGCGCAGCTTCCATCCGGCCACGATCGTTGGCGGCATGATGCTGTTGTTCGTGTCGCCGGCGCTGCTCGACTGGTTCCTGCTGATCGACGGCGTTCGCGCGTGGGTAGGCTCGCTGGCCTAGCCAACGTCGTTGGCGTGGGTCGTGCGGAAGTCGACGGCGAAGCCGCCTTCGATGTAGCGCACGCAGGTCCCCGCGCGCTCGCCGACCTGTACGCGGTCGCCGATCATGGGGCGGGGGCCGGCGGTCTTGAGGGCGACGCCGAAGATCGAGACGTCGGCCACAGCGCACGCGATGGAATTGTTGCCGAAGCGCGCCACGATCTGGCCGCCGCCTGCACGGCGTTCGGCCTCTCGCTCGTCGCTGAGACCAAGGCGATCCTTGTTGACGAGCCAGGTCAGGATGTCCGCGATCTTTTCGCGCTTGCGCGACGGCGCCGTGAACTGAACGGCGTAACCGATCTCGTTGAGTACGCGGGAGACCACGCCTTCGACTCGGCCGATGCCGTCTATGTAAAGGACGAGGCTCTCGCCCTTGCTGAGTGGGCGCGCGAGATTGATGCGGAGGCCACCGGCGGCCACGTCGATCGTCGTGCAGGTGAATTCCTCGCCTGTGCCCGTGAGGCCGCGCACGCGGATCTCCCAGCTCACACGACGGAATTTCCGACGATCCTGCGCTTCGAGGCGCCGGATCGATGGCTTGTCAGCGCGCGCCAGATTCATAGATCGCCCTCACACCCGGAGAGAGGGGCCTCCCCAACGCGCGAAGTTAACGCTTGAATGGTTTACAAGCCCTTGCCTGACGGGTGGTCAGCCAGCGCGGGGCGAGGAGCTACGGGAGTGCTCGGCACCGGGCTGCGTTTGGCCAGCTCGGGATGCTGGCGCGACAGGCAGCGCGGGGTGTGCGCTTTGCGGCTCATCTGGAGCTGACAATCCTGACGGCCGGATGAAGCGTCGGCGCTGGCGGGAAAATCGCCATGGCTTGCAGGCGACGGAGTGGGCGGCCGGCCAGCACGTCTTCAGGCGTCATGGTCTGGCAGAGACCAAGAAAGCGAGCCGGCGCACCGGGCTTGCCGAACAGTGGCGCCAAGGCAAATTCGAGATCGACGCGCTTGCCGACCAGCGTTTCGCCGCGGGCGCGGATGAGGGTGGGGCCGCGGTCGGAAACTGCGGTGCTGAGGGCGGCCGCGACCAGCCGGCGGTCGGATTCGCCCCAGATCGACAAGAAGTTGTGATCGGTCAGCTGGCGGCCGAACAGCCGCTCCAGCGCATAGCCGACACGGCGGAATTCGTAGTCGCGCTCAGCGACGTGGTTAAGGACGAACAGCCGGCCAACCAGGCCAGGGTAGTCGTCGGTCGTTGGACCTTCGGTCGCCGGCGTCCCATCGGACAAGCGACGCCAAGCGTCCAGAACGGCCTGGGTATTCGGATGGGCCTGAAGTTCTTCCATAGAAATGTTCGCCAAACTCTACGCTGACTCAAAAATCCCCAGCCTGCAGGGGATTGATCGCAACACGCGGGCCATGACGCACGTCGGGGGAATCGCGACCCGAAAACGATCGTTTTCCCTCTGGGCGGGAGAACGGTCGAACTGCTGCTCTACCAGTCGGGGGAAAAACCTCGGCTGTCCGCATCGTCGGCGGATGCGCCTCTGAAGAGACGCGACGCTAACGTTTCATGGCGACACATGCTGGCGCACGCCGGTTCGTCCAGCCAACAATTGTTGTCGGGCGCAGGCTATCTCATCGTCAGGCGTGTTCGCGTCGGGCTGAGCTTCGGCTGGCGAATGCAGCTGTTCAGCCGGCTGCTCGCTAGCGGATCTTCGGCGGCACGATCGGCAGCGACGATGACAAGCCGCCATCCACGGGCAGGACCTGTCCGTTTACGTAGCTCGCATCGTCGCTGGCAAGGAAGAGCGCGACCTTGGCGATCTCGTCCGGCTGTCCGGCGCGGCGCAGCGGATTGAGCTGGCCGATCCTGTCGTCGGTGCCTTTTTCGCGTGCGCGGTCGAACAGCGGCTGGGTCATGCCGGTTTCGATAAGGCCGGGGCAGATGCCGTTCACGCGCACATTGGTGCCGGCGAGGTTGTTGGCGGCGAGCGATACCAGCGAGATGACGCCGGCTTTCGACGCGGAGTAAGCGGGCGAGCCGGCGCCGTTGCGCAGGCCGGCGACGCTGGCGGTGCAGACGATCGCGCCTTTGCCGCGCTTGACGATCTCCGGCGCGCCGATCTGGATGGCGAGCATCGGGCCGATCAGGTTGACTTGCAGGATCTGGCGCCACTGGTCTTCGGTCTGTTCGAACAGGCTGGGTGTGCCGCCCGAGATGCCGGCGTTAGCGTAGATGATGTCGATGCCGCCATTGGTCTTCACCGCGAGATTGATGAGTTCCTTCACGTCACCCGCATTGCCGGCATCCATTTCCATCGAGATGGCCTTGCCGCCCGCTTCCTTGATGGCGGCGACGGTGTCGGCGACAGCGGCGGCTTTGTCGGCGGCGATCACGCTGGCGCCTTCGGCGGCGAAGAGCTTGGCGGAAGCGCGGCCGATGCCGGAGGCGGCGCCGGTGATGATGACGGATTTGCCGGTGAAGCGGGCCATGGGATTTTCCTTGTTCTGTTTCTTTTTATTCGGGCTGAGGCGTGGCCACGTCAACAAGTTGTAATCTCGCGCGCCGTTTGGCGCGTTCCGGATGACAATCGTGGAACAGCCGAGCTATACCCACAGCGGGACGGGGTAGAGGATTCACGGGGAGCCGGTGATGAGGGCAATTTTTGGCGCGACCGCAATGCTTGCGGTTCTGGCAGCCTGCGGACCGAGCGAACCAGCGGCGCCTGCTGCGCCCTCAGCCGAGGTGATCGCGAAGAACAGCGCGGATCTCGTGGCGTATCTGGATGCTGAGTACGAAGAAGAACTGCAGATGTCTCCGCAGGAGATGACGAGCCAGGGGCGCAAGGAGCGCTATGGCGAGCTCGACGATCGCTCCGAAGCGGCGCTGGACGAGAACCTCGCATGGCGCCGGGAGTCGGTCGCCGACATGAAAGCCAAGTTCAAGCCGGAAGATCTCAGTGAGGACGCGCGGCTTTCCTACGAAATCTGGGAACTTGAGCTGGCGAACGACGAGAAGACGGTGCAGTTCCGCCGTAACGGGTACGTCTTCGGCCGGGGTGGGGCGCATACGGGCCTCGTCAACTTCATGATCAACCAGCACCGCGTCGACGAGAAGTCGGATGCGGAAGCTTACATCTCGCGCGTCGGGGCAATCGGTACGGCGATCGACACGCTGATCGAGCGCGCCAAGCTGAACGCAGCTGCGGGTGTGCGCATGCCGGGCTTTGGTTACGACCAGACGGCTTCGGAAGTGAAGCGCGTGCTGACGGGTGCGCCGTTCGACAAGACGAAGGACTCGGCGCTGTTCGCGGACGGCAAGGCCAAGATCAAGGCGCTCGGTGAGAGTGGCAAGCTGAAGCCGGAAGAAGTTGTGGCGCTATCTGAACAGCTTCGCCTTGCGATGGTCGACAAGATGAAGCCGGCCTATGACCGGCTGTCGGCCTGGGTTGCTGACGACAAGAAGAACGCCTCTCCGCAGCCCCAAGGTGTTGGCGCGCTACCGAATGGCGAGGCTTTCTACAACACACGCCTCGCGTTGATGACGACGACAGACATGACGGCGGACGAGATCCATCAGCTGGGTCTTTCCGAAGTCGCGCGCATTCGTGGCGAGATGGAGAAGGTGAAGGAAGAAGCGGGCTTCAAGGGCACGCTACCCGAGTTCTTCACCTTCATGCGGACGGACAAGCAGTTCTATCTGCCGAACAATGATGCGGGCGCTCAGGAATATATCGACCGCGCGACCAAGCACATCGAGGAGATGAAGCTGGCCCTGCCGAAATACTTCGGCCGCCTGCCGAAGGCTGATCTCATCGTGAAGCGTGTCGAACCCTTCCGCGAGGAGCCGGGCGGTGCGCAGCACTATATGGCTGGCACGCCGGATGGTTCGCGTCCAGGCATCTACTACGCCCACCTGTCGGACATGAACGCGATGCCGACCTACATGCTGGAAGACATCGCCTACCACGAGGGTCTGCCAGGCCATCACATGCAGATCTCGATCCAGCAGGAGTTGGAAGCAGATACGGGCCCGAGCAAGCTGCCGAAATTCCGCACGCAGTATGGCTACACCGCGTATTCGGAAGGCTGGGGCCTCTATTCGGAAGCGCTGTCGCGGGAGATGGGTTTCCTGAAGGACCCCTATAGCCATTATGGCCAGCTCTCGGGAGAGATCTGGCGTGCGATCCGGCTGGTGCTGGACACGGGCATCCATTCCAAGGGTTGGACGGAAGAGCAGGCGGTGAAGTACTTCACCGAGAACTCGTCCGTCGCAGACGGCGCCATCGCATCCGAAGTGCGCCGCTATTTCTCGAGCCCCGGTCAGGCGACGGCCTACAAGATCGGCATGATCAAGTTGCAGCAGATGCGGGACAAGGCGCGGACCGAGCTTGGCGACAAGTTCAGCTATCCGGCCTTCCACGACCAGATTCTCGGCGGTGGCGCTCTGCCATTGCCGGTGCTGGAGCGGAAGATCGATCGCTGGATTGAAGCACAGAAGAAGGCATAGCGGCGGGCGCTCAAGCGCCTGACTGCTATGGTTCGACAATCAGGGGGTATGATGAGAATCCTGCTTACGGCTGGACTGATGGCGCTTGTGGCGGCGTGCAGCCCTGATGTGGTCAAGCCCGCGTTCACGGTTGAGGACGTCGCTGCCGAGAGCAAGAAGCTCAACGATTATCTCAATGCCGAGTTCGAGGAAGAGCTCGCCATGAACCCGCTGACGCTGACGCAGATGGGGCGCAAGGAACATTACGACGAACTAGGTGACTTCTCTGAAGCGGATGTCGCCAAGCAGCTTGCCTGGCGGCGTGAGAGCGTTGCGGAGATGAAAGCCGCGATTGATCCGGCCAAGCTGAACGATGACGCCAGGACGTCCTGGGCAATCTGGGAGACGGAGCTGGAGCGTTCGGAGCTGCGCGCGAAGTGGCAGCGACATTCCTACGTCTTCGGCTATGGCGGGCCGCATACGGACCTGCCGAACTTCCTCATCACCTACCACAAGGTCGATGAGCCCAAGGACATGGATGCGTACATCGAGCGCATCGGAGCGCTCGCGACAGCGATTGATCAATCGACGGAGCGCGCGAAGCTGGCCGTGGCGGACGGCATTCGTGCGCCGAAGTTCGGCTATGATCGCACGCTGACTGAAGCGAAGAATGTGATCTCCGGCGCACCGTTTGGCGCGGGGCCGGCCTCGCCGCTGTGGGATGATCTCAATACAAAGATCGGCGGCTTGCTGGCGTCTGATCGTGCGAATGACGGACAGGCCGCAGCCTGGAAGACGGCGGCGGAAGCTGCGCTGAAGGACAAGGTGAAGCCGGCTTACGAGAGGCTGATCGCCTGGCTCAACGAGGACATCGCGAATGCGCCCTCGGGCAAGGTTGGCGCGCTGACGCTGCCGAACGGGCCGGAGTGGTACAACGTCTCGCTGGAACTACAGACGACCACCAAAATGACCGCCGACGAAATCCATCAATTAGGTCTCGACGAGGTGAAGCGCATCCATGCCGAGATGGAGAAAATCCGCGAGGCGACCGGCTTCAAGGGCGACCTGAAAGCCTTCTTCGAGTTCATGCGGACGGACAAGCAATTCTATCTGCCTGACACGGACGAGGGGCGCGCCAAGTATCTCGCGACGGCGCAGGGCTATCTCGATGTGATGTACAAGAAGCTGCCGGAGTATTTCGGTCGCTTGCCGAAAGCGCCGCTGGTGGTGAGGCGTGTTGAAGCGTTCCGCGAAGTGCCGGGCGGCGCTGCTCACTACTATGCTCCAACGCCGGATGGTTCGCAGCCGGGCATCTTTTACGCGCACCTTGTCGACATGAGCGCGGTGTCGCTGTGGGCGCTGGAAAGTCTTGCCTATCACGAGGGCGTTCCGGGCCATCACATGCAGATCGCCATCCAGAATGAGCTGACGGACATTCCACTGTTCCGCACGCAGTATGGCTATGGCGCGTTTGCTGAGGGGTGGGGGCTCTATGCCGAGGATCTCGGCAAGACGATGGGCATGTTCACCGACCCCTACAACGATTTCGGACGTCTCAATTCAGAACTCTGGCGTGCCGTGCGCCTGGTGCTCGACACCGGGCTGCACGCGAAAGGCTGGACGGAAGAGGAAGCTGTCGCCTGGGCGATGGCGAATTCCGCGCGACCTGCAAGCTCGATCAAGAGTGAGGTTCGGCGGTTCCTGCTGTGGCCGGGTCAGGCGACGAGCTACAAGATCGGCATGATCGCCATCCAGCGCCTGCGCGACGAGGCGCGACAAGAGCTTGGCGACAAGTTCGACTGGAAATCGTTCCACGATACGGTGATCGATGGCGGCGCGATGCCGTTGCCCGTGCTGGAGACACGCGTGCGGGCATGGATCAAGTCGATCAAGGATGCGTAGGTTTGCGCAGGAAACGACGCGGGCGATAGGGGATCACATGCAGCACAGGATGGGCGTCGGACCCCTGCTCACGCGCAAAGGCCATCTGGTTGAGCGCGGCTGGGCGACCAGTGAAGTCCGCGCTTATAATCGCGCCGCCATCCGCGCGGGCGGCTGGCGTATCAAGGAGTGGGACTATTATTGTGTCCTGACGCCAGACTACGGCCTTGCGTTGACCGTCGCCGACAATGGCTATCTCGGCTTTCTCGGGGTCTCGTGGATCGATCTCGTGAAAGGCTCCGCCGCCAACCATGGGGCGGCTACATTCTGGCCAATGGGCAAGATGAAGCTTCCTGCCAGTGCGGACCGGGGCGACATTGTGCAGTCTGCGTCCGGCGTAAGTCTCGCCTTCCGGCATGAGACGGGCGGCCGGCGACTGACGGTCGATGTCCCAGGGTTTGCACAGGGTGCGGGGCTCAAAGGCGAGCTGTGGCTCGACCAGCCCCCTATGGACCGGATGGTTATTGCAACGCCGTTCGCCGGCGCGCCGAAGGCGTTCTATTACAACCAGAAGATCAATTGCCTTCCGGCGACGGGAGAGATCACGGTCGGCGGAAACGTTCACCGCTTTGCGCCGGAAACGGCTTTCGGCGTGCTTGACTGGGGGCGGGGCGTCTGGACCTACCGGAACACGTGGTATTGGGGGTCTGCTTCCGGCAAGGCTGGCGGACGTTCGTTTGGTTTCAATATCGGCTATGGCTTTGGCGACACTTCGATGGCGTCCGAGAACATGCTCTTCGTCGACGGCGTGGCGCACAAGCTCGATCAGGTGACGTTCCACATGCCTGATGGTCCACCGGATTCCGCACCGTGGACGTTCACCAGCAACGACAATCGCTTTCGCATGAATTTCAAACCGATCGTGAATCGTCACCAGACGACGGATCTCGGCCTGTTCAAGACGGCGCAGGATCAGGTTTTTGGCCTGTACGCGGGCGAAGTGGTGCTCGACGATGGTTCCGTGCTGAAGGTGGATGCATTGCCGGGCTTTGCCGAAGAAGTGTCCAATCGATGGTGAGGCGGATCAGGGCGCAGGCTTGCCAGAGTGTCGTGCGGAGCGGTTTGCGTGACAACGCTTCCGCCGCTGCTGATATCGCCCTAGTTCTACCTGTCCTGGTTTTCGACCGGGCGTATCCGTCCCCCATTTTGCGAGCGTAGTGCGCCATGATGAAACGTCTTATCGCAGCGAGTTTTCTGGCGCTTGCCGCGTGTTCTCCGGCTGGACCAAATGCGCCGACGGCGGAGGAAATCGCCAAGGCTAGCGGAGATCTGACCGTGTGGTTTGATGCGGAATACGACGAGCTGCTGCAGATGAGCCCGATGCAGCTCACCATGCTGGGCCGCAAGGATCAGTACGACAAGATCGACCAGTTCACCGACGTCGCCGCCGACGCCAAGCTGGCGTGGGAAAAGGCCAGCGTCGTCGAGATGAAGGCGAAGTTCGATCCGGCCCGGCTGGATGCTGAATCGCGCACCTCGTTCGACATGTGGGCCCTGCAGGCCGAGATGGACGAGAAGCTCGCGGCGTTCCGCCGCCAAGGCTATGTCTTCGTCAAGGACGGTCCACATTCTTCGCTCGCCAACTTCCTGATCACCTTTCATGCGGTGGCCGAGAAGTCGGACATGGAAGCCTACATCAAGCGCCTCAGCGAAGTCGCGAGAGCGCTCGATCAATCGGTCGAGCAGGCGAAGCTGGCGGCGGAAGCCGGCGTGCGGCCGCCGCGGTTCGCCTATGACCAGGCTACACAGGAAGCGAGCAACGTCATCACGGGCGCTCCCTTTGGCGTCGGCGCCGACTCGCCGCTGTGGGCCGATGCAAAGACCAAGATTAAGGCGCTTGCCGATGGCGGCAAGCTGACCGCAGACGAAGCCAAGGCCATGGAAGCCTCCGCGCGGACGGTTCTGGTCGATACCGTTAAGCCGTCCTACGAGCGGATCATCGCGTATCTCAAGGACGATCGACCGAAGGCTGCGGAGCAATCACAGGGCGTCGGCACGTTCGCGAAAGGCGCCGACTTCTACAACGCCATGCTGGAAGTCCAGACGACGACCAAGATGACGGCGGACGAGATCCATGAGCTCGGCCTCAAGGAAGTCGCGCGCCTGCGCAGCGAGATGGAATCGATCCGCGAGAAGGTTGGCTTCAAGGGCGACCTCACAGCATTCCTCGCCTTCATGCGCACCGACAAGCAGTTCTACGAACCCAGCACCGATGCCGGCCGCGCCGCGTATCTCAAGAAGGCCGACGACTACGTCGCGGCCATGAAAGCCAAGATCCCCGAATACTTCGGCCTTCTTCCCAAGGCCGATCTGATCGTGAAGCGTGTCGAGGCGTTCCGTGAGGAAGCAGGCGGCGTGCAACACTATTTCCCCGGCACGCCGGACGGGTCGCGTCCCGGCATCTATTACGTCCACCTGCTGGACATGTTGGCGATGCCGCTCTGGGATCTCGAGAGCACGACCTATCACGAGGCCATTCCGGGCCATCACATGCAGATCTCGATCGCGCAGGAGCTGAAGGGCATCCCGTTCTTCCGCACGCAATATGGCTCCACCGCTTATGTCGAGGGCTGGGCGCTTTATACCGAGCTGCTGTCGAAAGAGATGGGTTTCTACACCGACCCGTATTCCGACATGGGTCGCCTCAACAACGAGATGTGGCGCGCAGTGCGTCTGGTGGTGGACACGGGCATCCATGCCAAAGGATGGAGCGAAGAGCAGGCCCTGAAATACTTCATGGACAACTCGTCCACGCCCGAGGCGGCATTGCACGCGGAGATCCGGCGCTATTTCGTCTGGCCGGGGCAGGCGACGGCCTACAAGATCGGGATGATCAAGATCCTGGAACTGCGTGCTATGGCGCAGAAGGAGCTTGGGGCAAAATTCACCATGGCTGGTTTCCACGACACGGTGCTGGGCGGCGGCGCGCTGCCCCTGCCGATTCTGGAAGCGCGGGTGAAGCGCTGGGTTGAAACGTTGAAGGCGGCAGGGTGATGTTCAGGCGCCTGTGAGCACGCCCTCGTCCTTCGAGACGCGGACTTCGTCCGCTCCTCAGGATGAGGACTACTCTGACGGTGTCGTATAGCCCTCATCCTGAGGAGCCGCGTAGCGGCGTCTCGAAGGACGAGGGCGTGCTTCATGAAGGATTGAGGAGAGAAACAAATGCGGGTTCTGTTTACGGTGGCGGCTTCGCTGCTTGTGCTCGCCGCGTGCGGGCCGACGACGCCTGCTGCGCCGACGGCTGCAGATATCGCAAAGACCAGCGCCGAGCTGACGGCCTGGTTTGATGCGGAGTACGAGGAAGAACTGCAGATGAGCCCGATCGGGCTCACCTTCCAGGGCCGCAAGGACCAGTACGACAAGATCGACGACTACAGCGAAGCGGCAATCGACAAGAAGCTCGAATGGCGCCGGGCCAGCGTCGCGGAGATGAAAGAGAAGTTCGATCCGGCCAAGCTGGACGAAGACGCCAAGACCTCGTTCGACATCTGGGCCCTGTCACTCGACATGGAAGAGAAGGCCGCGAAGTTCCGCCGTTCACCGTACATCTTCGTGAAGGATGGCCCGCACGTCTTCCTGCCGCAGTTCGTGATGCAGTTCCATGAAGTGTCCGAGAAGTCGGACATGGATGCGTATGTCTCGCGTATCGGCGAAGTCGGTCGCGCGATGGACCAGGCGCTGGAGCTGGCGAAGCTGGCGGCGGCTGAGGGCAATCGCGCGCCGCGCTTTGCCTATGACGAGTCCGTCACGCAATCGAATAATGTGATCACCGGCGCGCCATTCGGCGCAGGCCCGGATTCACCGATCTGGGCGGATGTGAAGTCCGAGCTGAAGGCGCTGCAGGACGGCGGCAAGATAACGGCAGACGAGGCAAAGGCGATCGAGACAGCGGCGAAGGCGGCCCTGATCGACAAGCTGAAGCCGGCCTATGAGCGCGTGATCGCGTGGCTAAAAGAAGATCGCCCGAACACATCGGAGCAGGCGACCGGCGCATCGGCGCTCAAGGATGGCGTGGCATTCTACGACAACGCTCTGGCGCAGCAGACGACGACCACAATGACGGCCGACGAGATCCACCAGCTGGGCCTCTCGGAAGTCGCACGCATTCATGCCGAGATGGAGAAGATCAAGGAGCAGGTGGGATTCAAAGGCACGCTCCTGGAGTTCTTCAACTTCATGCGGACGTCGCCGCAGTTCCAGCTTCCCAACACAGACGCCGGCCGGGCGCAGTACATCAAGATGTCGGAAGATTATCTGGCGGGCATGACGGCCAAGCTGCCGGAATATTTCGGCATCCTGCCGAAGGCGAAGCTTGTCGTGAAACGCGTTGAGCCGTTCCGCGAAGAACCGGGCGGCGCGCAGCACTACTTCCCGTCCACGCCAGATGGTTCACGTCCGGGCGTGTTCTACGCGCACCTCAGCGACATGAAAGCGATGCCCACCTACACGCTGGAGGCGATCGCCTATCATGAAGGTGTTCCGGGCCACCACATGCAGATCGCCATCGCGCAGGAGCTCACGGGCATCCCGAAGTTCCGCACGCAGTATTTCTACACGGCCTACGCTGAAGGCTGGGGTCTCTATTCGGAAGCGCTGTCGAAAGACATGGGCTTCTACAAGGACCCGTATTCGGACTTTGGCCGCCTCGGCGCGGAAATCTGGCGCGCGATCCGGCTTGTGGTCGACACGGGTATCCACTCCAAAGGCTGGACCGAAGAGCAGGCGGTGAAATACTTCCTCGACAACGGCCCGACGCCGGAAGGCGCGGTTCGCTCGGAGGTTCGCCGCTACATCGTGTGGCCGGGCCAGGCGACCTGCTACAAGATCGGCATGATCAAGATCCAGGAACTGCGTGCGCTGGCGCAGAAGGAACTTGGCGACAAGTTCACCTATGCCGGCTTCCACGACACGGTGCTCGGGGGCGGCGCGCTGCCGCTGCCGGTCCTTGAGGCCAAGGTGAAGCGCTGGATCGAGAAGACGAAAGCAGCGGCCTGATCAGCTCGCCTCGCGTTCAAATTGGAAGCGCCGCTCAGTTGGGCGGCGCTTCTTGTTTTGGGGCATTGCTGGCTTCAAGAACACGGCGGCGTGTATCTTCGATCATGCGTTCGGCGCGCCACGAAACATCGCCTTCGTCCGCCGCTGCGGCTTTGATGTAATAGTCCAGGGCGGCGGGATAGTCGGCATCCATATCCCAGCCTTCGACCAGCTTTTCCGCCATGAAGTATTGCGCGCCTGCATCGCCCTGGTCGGCTGCGCGCCGCACCATGGCGAAGGCGGCATTGCCGTCGATCGGGCTGGCGACTTCGCCGCTGAGATAAAGCCGGCCAAGACCGGTGCTGCCCGCCGCCAGGCCTTTGGCTTGTGCTGACTTGAACATCGTCTCCGCAGCGCCCTTGTCCGCGGGTACGCCGAGACCCTCGCGCAAACGCCAGCCGTATTCGACCTCACCCCAGCCGAAACCCTTTTCGGCGGCCTTGCGAAACTCGTTTGCCGCCGATGCCTCAATGCCCGCACGTTCGTCGTCGCTGCCGGCATAGGCGCCGGCTTCGGCCAGAAGCTGTCCGTAATAGACGTGGGCTGCAGGTTCGCCTGCATCAGCAGCTCCCGCGCAGATGGCGTGCGCGCCCTCCCAGTTCGGCAAGGCATCTTCCGTTGCCCACAACTCAACCGCACAGTGCAGCGCGAGAACCGCGGGATCGCCGTTCAGCGCTTCCGTCTTCAGCTGCTCGCGCTTCGTCTTGTCGAACGTCTGGCGCGCAATGTGGCGGCCGGTAAAAGTCTCGAAATCCTTTGGACCCACGCCAAATGTCGCGAGCTTTGCGCGTGACGCCGTGTGCGACGCCGTCGCCGCAGCTTCGGCTTCGGCTACGCGATCGACAGGCTTCAGCGACTCCCACGGACGGAACACCCAGAGGCTGGCCCCCGCCACGGCGATCACCGCAACAGCCGCCACGCTCTGCCACAGGCGACGCAAGGCGCGGTTGGGCGGCGGCTTCAGCGGCTTCACGTTCTGCTTGGATGCCAGCTGTTTGATGCGCGCGACGACATCGCGATAGACAGGGTCGGAGCGGTCGCCGCGCCAGTCGCACAGGTCAGCTGTGTGGATCAGGTTGAACGGAACCGGGATGTTCACCGGCTTCACCATCACAGGCACCAGTACGCCGCGTTCGCGCCCGATCGTACCTTCGCCGCGCACCCATTCGCTTTCAACAGCGTCCGGCGACCACATGACGACGACGGCCTTGGCCACCTGCAGTACTTGTTGGATTTTCTCGTCGAACGTGTCGCCAGCCTGCAGGCCGGCATCCCACCAGATGTCGAGGTTTTCTTCCTTCAGCGCCTTGTAAAGCGCCTCGGCGATCGCGCGGTCGGATCGGCGATAGGAAATGAAGACGTCAGCCATGATGTCCCCGCACAGGCCCCCCGGCCAGCGTCCCAGGGTCAGGCTAGCAGCAGCGGGGCGGCTGCGGGAAGGGGACTATTCCGCTGGAACAGCAGTTGGAGATTTCGCCGGATTTTTCAGGTGTTTCGCCGGAAGTCCTGGCGTTCCGGCCTGTTCGGGATGGGCGGCGAGATACGCCTCTTTCAGTTCACGCGAGCGCGAATGATTGCCATCTGGCGACCAGCCTGGATTGTTGATGAAGCGGCCCGCCCAGCGCCACGGGCGTAATCCATCACTCGCGCAGTCACGGACCAGTGCGAACATTTCGCCATAGGCGACGCGCAGCGGGTTGAACGTGTTGATCGGCTTCACCGTGCCGTAGACGGGCTTTTCGCTGTCGAGTTCGGGCACAAAGGTGCCGAACATCTTGTCCCATACTATGAACACGCCAGCGAAGTTCGCGTCGAGATAACGGGCATTGGTGGCGTGGTGCACGCGATGATGGCTCGGCGTGTTCATGACCATTTCAAACCATTTCGGCATCCGCCCAATGGCTTCAGTATGAATCCAGTATTGGTAGACAAGGTTGGCGCCTGCCGAAACCGCAATGAAAGCAGGGTGAAAGCCAAGCAACACCGCCGGCGCCCCCATAATCACCTGCCCGGTCATCGGCCCAAACCACGGCTGCCGCAGCGCAGTGGTCAGATTGTAGTGCTCCGATGAATGATGCGTATGATGCTCAGCCCACCAAAAGCGGATCAGATGCGCGAAGCGGTGTTTCCAGTAATAGATCAGATCGTAGCCGACAAAGATGATCAGGAAGCTCCACCACGTCACTGGCACATCGAAGAGGCGATAGGGCCAGAACAGCATCAGCACCCAGACACCGATTGAGGCGAGCAGGGTATCGACGATGACGCTGCCCAGACCCATCGACAGGGACGTGACGGCGTCTTTCGTTTCGTAACGGCCCTTGGCCTTGCCAGCCTTCACCGCCCACCATTCCAGAATGACGGTGACCACGAAGAACGGGATCGCAACGACGGTTGGTTTGATGAAATCCATGGGCGCAAAATTCCACAAACGGCCCCACGCGCAAAGCCGGCGCCGCAACGGAAGGTAATGCGGTGCGTTGCCCGTACCGGATCGCTTGACCATCCGGGTCCTGCGGCATGACAGTGTCCGGGAGCGGCTGACACAAGCTGCGTGGGAGAGATGCATGCGTAAGATGATGGCCACCGTTCTGGCGGCTGTGTCGGTGTTGGCGCTCGGCGCCCCGGCATTTGCTCAACAGCAGCAGGCTCCAGGATCGGCGGCGGTGCGTGGGGGAAGCGGCTTACCGCTTGCTAAAGGCGCGCAGGAAGTCTTCGCCACGATGCGTGATGGCGTGAAGCTGTCGGGCAATCTCTACCTGCCGGCCGGCAAAGGTCCCTTTGCCTGCATCGTGACGCGCACGCCTTACGGCAAGGACGATATGTATAAGGACCCGCGCGGCGCGGAGGGTTACACCAAGGCGGGGTACGCCTATCTGGTTCAGGACGTGCGCGGTAAGGGGAATTCGCAGGGCTTCTATTCAGCGTTCGTGAATGACCGCGATGACGGCTTCGATACCGTTGAGTGGATGGCCAAGCAAAGCTGGTGCAATGGCAATGTAGGCATCACCGGTCCCTCTGCGATGGGGATTACAGGCAATCTTGCGGCTATTTCGAACCCGCCGCATCTGAAAGCAGCGTTCGTCGTCGTTGCGCCGACATCGATGACGGCGGCCAGCTTCATTGGTGGAGCCTTCAAGCAAAAAGACTCAGGTGACTGGAGCCGGGATCAGGGCATCGCCGAGGACGTGATCGCAGCCCGCGCTGCCAGCTATCCGACAACCGCAGAGGTTGCTGCAGTCGATATCCAGCGCAATGCGGAATTCATCGATATCCCGATCTACAACTACGGCGGCTGGTACGACATCTTCAACGAAGGCAACGTGCGCAACTTCATGTACCTGCAGCACCACGGCTCCAAGGGCGCACGTGGTAATCAGAAGCTGGAGATGGGTCCGTTCGGCCACGGCGATCTGTCGGGCGATCTCGAATATCCGGGTACAGGCGGCCTGCGTGGCAACCCTGCGGAGATCCGCTGGTTCGATTATTGGCTGAGGGGCATCGACAACGGCATCATGGATGAGCCTCCGGTGAAGGCGTACATGATGGCGTCGGCGCGCAAGGGCGCAGTCTCGGCCAAGAACCGCTGGATGCATTTCGGCGATTGGCCGCCCGCACCAGCGCAGACGAACTACTACCTCCACGAGAACGGCACGCTTTCCACCAAGACGCCGAAAGAGGCTTCCGCGTTCAAGGCTTATGCGTTTGATCCGAAGAAGCCGGTGCAATCGATTGGCGGCGCAAACCTGACGTTTGAGCGTGGGCCAATGGATCAGCGTCCGATCGGCAAGCGGGCGGATTATCTGAAGTTCGAAACCGCTGTTTTGGACAAGGATGTCGCGATCGCTGGTCCAGTAAGCCTTGATCTGTGGGCGTCCACCGACGGGCCGGACACAGACTTCATGGTGAAACTCGTCGATGTTTATCCCGATGGCTACGAAGCCATCGTGCTCGATAGCGCGCTGCGGACCCGCTATCGCAACGGACAGAACGCTGACGATATTTCCATGATGACGCCGGGCACACCCGAAAGAATGACGGTCGATCTGTGGGACACGGCAATCACCTTCGAGAAGGGGCACAGGATCGCCGTGCATGTGACGAGCTCGAACTCGCCACGTTTCGATGTGAACCCGAACACGGGCGAAAATCCGGGGCCCAATGCCAAGCCGCGCGTGGCGCGCAACACGATCTATATGGATGCGACGAAGCCTACCGCACTGCGGCTGCCTGTCATCACGATTGGGGAGTAAGACGTGCCTGATACACGGGCGTACAACGTCATCATCTACGGGGCGACCGGCTTTACCGGCAGGTTGGTGGCGGAGCACATGCTCGCCACCTACGGCGTTGGTCGCGATGTGCGGTGGGCGATTGCCGGCCGCAGCAAGTCGAAGCTCGAGGCCGTGAGGCGCGAGATCGGTGCGCCGGACACGCTGCCGCTTGTGATCGCGGACGCATCTGATCCCGCATCGCTGGCGACTTTGGCCAGATCGACGAGCGTGGTGATCACGACCGTCGGCCCCTACCAGCTCTACGGAGAACCGCTCGTCGCTGCGTGTGCGGAGGCAGGGACCGACTACGTCGATCTGTGCGGCGAGCCGGCCTGGATGGCCGACATGATCGCCCGCTACGATGCGCGAGCAAAAGCCTCTGGCGCTCGCATCGTGTTTTCATGCGGCTTTGATTCTATCCCGTTCGACCTCGGCGTCACTTTCCTGCAGCAGCAGTCGCAGGATCGCTTGGGCGCGCCGCTCAAGCGCGTGAGAGGGCGCGTGCGGGGGATGAAAGGCGGCTTTTCGGGCGGCACGATCGCCAGCCTGATGGCGACGCTAGAAGCCACAAAGCGCCGTCCGGAGATCGCGCGGACACTCGCAAATCCCTTTGCGCTGACCCCCGGATTTACAGGCCCCGCACAGCCTTCGGGCGAAAAAATCGAGCACGATGAAGTCGCCGGCCAGTGGGCGATGCCGTTCATCATGGCGACGATCAACACGAAGAATGTGCATCGAACGAACCATCTGCTGTCCCACGCGTGGGGGCGGGATTTCGTCTATGACGAGATGCAATTGACCGGCAGCGGCGCTGCCGGAGAGAAGCGCGCCAAGGCCGGGGCGCGGCAGGGCGCGATTCAGAACGCGATGCTGGGCTTCCCGCCAACACGCGCGCTGCTGCGCAAGTTCGCGCTGCCAAAGCCGGGTGAGGGGCCAACCAAGGAAGAGCGCGAGACCGGGCACTACGATGTGCTCTTCACCGGCGAGACGGCCGATGGGCGCGCGATGCGTGGCCACGTGAAGGGCGACAAGGACCCGGGTTACGCGTCTACATCGAAGATGATTTCGGAGAGCGCGATGTGCCTCGCGCGCGATGTGGACCGCGACGAAACGGGCGGCGGTATATGGACCCCGGGCGCCGCGCTTGGGTCCAGATTGATCAAGCGGCTTGAAGCCAATGCCGGGCTTCGCTTCTCGCTCGAGAACTGATCAACGCCTCAGCGTTGCCGCTGCTGCAGGTCGGCTCGAATTAGCCGGAGGCCTGTGCCGCAGGGCTTGTCTATGCCGCAGCCGGTAGAGCGAGCAGGGCAATAACGCCGCTTACGACCGCAAAGCCGACCACAGCTCCGATCACGCCAGAAACCAGTGCGCCGGGGCCTTTGCGCTTGAATGACATAGCCGGTTTATCCCGTAAGTTGAATTCAACCTGCGGAGTGCAACCGGTATGCCACTCAAGCATCGATCAATCGTGACTAGTTCGGCGTACCAAGGGCTGCGCGAACCTGGCTCTGCAAAGTGCGCGTGGCTTCGATATTGGAATAGCGGATCGACACCGTGAGCGCTTCGTCCGCAGCCTTGTTGTCGCTCGTGCCGACAAAGCCCACCGCGCGAGCCTGCCAGATTTTGGCGCGCTGCTCGTCGTTAAGGATGTACGATTCCGAGATCACCTTGTCGCTGTAGGCAACGACGTCTGCGTAGCGCTTCAATTCCAACAGCGTCGCGAGCTTCTCGGTTTGCAGGTCGGGATTGTGCGGGAACATGGCGAGGCCCTTCTCGAACGCCGCGAGCGCACCCGTGAAGTCCTTCAGTTCGTACTTGATCCACCCCGTGACGTACGCTGTGCCCGCTTGATTAAGCTCAGGCTGTTTCACGATCGGCAGGTTGCTGGCGAAGCCGATATCGACGCCGCGCGCACGCTGGAAATTCAGTTCGGCGTTCTGATGCGCCGTGTACGCGTTGATATGATTGCCGCCGCAGACTTCGGATTTTACCTCCTGCGCGGGCAGGGCGTTCAGTGCGCTTTCCAGTTCGGGCAGCAGCACCTTCAGCGTTTCGAGATTCTTCGGGCTCATCGCGGCGTACGCCTTGTTGAGCAACGGTTCGAGCGCTTGCGACTTGGTGAAATACGCGTCGCAGGTCTGCTGCGCGAAGGCGGCAGGCGCCGTCACGGCAACTGCGAAGACGAGCGTTGTGAAAGCGTAGTGACGTGCGCGCATGATATCCCCGATGTCTGAAAAACCCCGCTTATGGTTATCACGATGCGCGTCGTGCAGCGCAGCAAATCGGGCGTGAATCCTCACTCTTCAGTTGCAAGCTGCGGCAGCCTGCCGCACCCTCTGGTCGGGTCGATCGAACTAGGAGGCAGGGATGATCCTCGAGCAGATTCTCAAGGAAAAGGGCGGGCAGGTCTTTTCGATCGCCGAGTCGGCAACGTTGAAAGAGGCGGCGGATCTGCTGGATTCCCGCAGAGTCGGCGCGATGGTCATCCTCAACGAGGCCGGCGGCGTCATCGGCGTCATTTCCGAGCGCGATATCGTCCGCAACGTAGCGAGGATTGGCGCAGCTGCCCTGAAGTGCACGGTAGGGGAAGTGATGACCCGCAATGTCGTTACCGCCAGGCCGCGAGAAAGCCTGGAAATAGCGATGGATCGCATGACGGATCGCAGAATCCGCCATTTGCCCGTGGTTGAAGGCGGCAGATTGCTCGGCGTCGTGTCGATCGGCGACCTTGTGAAGTGGCGGATTGCCGAGGCTCACGCAGAGATCGAAGCGGTCCGCTCCTACATTCAGCCGTAGGAAATACAGCCCGAATTGTCGCACTTTCGGCGCTTTCGAGCGTCGCTTTGCTTCGCCAACCTTGCGGAACCCCATATGGAATAGGGATTTCCGAGCTTTCGTCTGCCGCGCGACCGAGTCCTGTGGAAAACGCCAAATTTCGGCATTCGAAGCGAAAAATCGCTTGCGCATCCCGGAGTCGCCCCGTATATCCCACCGCTCCCGCCGACCACAGTGGTCTGAACGCGGGCCCCCACTTGGGCCCGAACAAGCCTCTGTCGTCACTTTTTACGGGCTCTTTTTGGTTCTCTGCTGAGCACTGAAAAAAGTTCAAAAAGTCGGTTGACGGGAAAGAGGACTGGGTCTTATACCCCGCCCTCTCGCAGACGGGGCGGCCGACACGGCCACAACGGAGGCGGCGGAGAAGAGGCCCAAGGCCTTGAATTCGCGAGATGTTTGACATTGTGAGTGGAAGAGAAACGCGGGCGGCGGTGTTGCTTGCCGGGTTCTCGCACGGGCTTCGGCCTAGGTGAGACCCATCGACATCGACGGTTTGCGTTTATCTAATGGAAAGCCAGTTTATACGGGCCAACGTGAGTTGGTCTTTGTGTGAACGGGTTTCCCGTCAAGAAATATACGCAAATGCTTTGCAGCGACCAATTCCATTACGGATTTGGTTTCGTCGGAGTCAAACCTCAACCTGAGAGTTTGATTC
>ERZ795059.281-NODE-281-length-70490-cov-9.740853_pt1 | contig 70490 bp, 63 predicted proteins | sample MGYA00375143_ERZ795059 | MGnify/ENA primary metagenome ERZ795059 (study PRJEB30188, sample SAMN05720168) | activated sludge metagenome | isolation source: Anaerobic digester | place: USA | collected 2015-01-07 ... | reverse complement strand
TGTCCAAGTATTCGCTCATGCAGGCCGCCAGCTTGCCATAGTCGGGCCAGATCAGGGTGTGGCCAAGGTCCAGTGTGATAAGATCGAAGTCTTGGTTAAAGAGCGGGTTGGTCATCTCTCCTCCTGGGTTGATGGTGCGCCGTGTTTACCATTTTTTAGTCATCCGGTCAAGCGGACTGGTGTGTAATGCAATGGTCAATTAAATTGCCAATATAACATGTAGCATATAACATGTAGCACGTAGCAGCGGACCTAACGTACATCACGTACATAACGTTCTCTCACGTACATAACATCCATTTCATGTAGCACGAAGCATGTAACATGTAACAAACGTAATGACGTACTTAACGTCACACAGGGTGTCGTTCGCGAACGACTGCCCCGCGTTCTGCGTCAAAACCAACATTGTCATTGCGAGCGAAGCGTGGCAATCTCGCTAATCAACTTTCCATCATTAATATTTTATATTTTAAAAATTGATATTTTGTTTTTATAGTTATGTTTATCAAAAATTTCAAACAACTATCCAAGTCAGATGTGGGCGAAGCCGGAGGCAAAGGAGCTTCACTCGGCGAGATGACGCAGGCCGGCATTCCCGTGCCTCCGGGCTTTGTGGTTTTAGCATCGGCCTTTGATCGATTTTTAGCTGAAACCGATCTCACTCAAGAAATTGAAGCGCAATTGGATAAAGTAAATTACGAAGATGTTGCCAGCGTAGATCGTGCTTCGCGTGTTATCCAGGATTTGATTCATGATGCCAAGTTCCCAGAAGATTTGGAAAAAGATATCATCTCCGAGTTCGAAAGTTTGGGCGCGGAATTTGTAGCGGTGCGTTCATCAGCCACCGCCGAAGATTCATCGGTCGCCAGTTGGGCCGGGGAGCTGGAAAGTTATTTGAATACCACTCAAGAAACTTTGTTGGCTAACGTCAAAAGATGCTGGGCATCATTGTTTACTCCTCGTGCCATCGTCTATCGCAACGAAAAGGGTATGCGCGACACGCATGTGTCTGTCGCGGTTGTGGTGCAAAAAATGGTGCAGTCCGATGTCTCGGGCATCAGCTTTACGGTTCATCCGGTTACTAAAGATGTTAATCAGATGATCATTGAAGCTTGCTGGGGTTTGGGCGAGTATATTGTGGGGGGTATTGTTACACCCGACTCTTATGTGATTGACAAGCGCAACGGTTCATTGATTGATGTTAACGTTGCTGAACAAGAAACTATGTTAAAACGCGGGGCGGATGGCAATGAAGAGGTTAAAGTCCCGGGCGACATTAAAGACAAACAAAAAATTGACGGTGCGCAAATAGCTCAATTGGCAGAGGTTTGCACGAACATAGAAAAGCACTATGGCTTTCCTTGCGATATAGAGTGGGGCATGGAAGCCGGGGAGTTTTATGTTGTGCAGAGCCGGCCGATAACGACTTTATGAGTTATGAATAAAAATATTACGGATAAGTTCGAGGATATCCTAGATAGCCTGTATCTATTTACAGCTCGTCCCAGTTCAATTCAGCGTGAGTCATTTTATGGAGGACATGTTACTAATAATCGATTTCACTCGATAAAGTATCTGTTAAACATGCCTGTATCAGAGACTGATGTTGAGTGGTATTTTGATAAACAGGGCGCGGAACTTTTTTTAGCTGAGGAAGCTGAGGAATTTTTCAAACCGGGTTTTTATAAAGAGTATAAAAGAAGAAGTGAGGAATATTTTGAGACTTGGTTCGAACTATGCAGGGAAATGAAGGATCATTTTTCTGACCCAGCCAAACATTCTTCTGAGAAAACGCTAGATTTAATAAAAAAATATTATGCCTATCCATTCAAGGATGATACTGCATTTTATTTTGGCCTATCAGTTTGGTCATTCGAGCAGAAGGTCGTCCCGGAATTTGAGAAGATTTTGAAGACTTTTTTTGGAAATAATTATGATTCTTTCTGGCAAATTATTACAGCACCAACTCAGCTCTCAGATGAGCAAAAATTTAGAATAGAACTAGCCAATCTTAAGAGGGAATATGGTGATGACTTACCAGACTCTGTGTTACAGTCTACACAGCAAAAATATCGATATCTTGGAATTTATTCTCCGGAGGATTACGGTCTCGACGAGCATTATATACGCAAGGCTTATCAAGATCTCAATGTAGAGCAGGCGCTTTCAATAACCGATGAATTAGCTGAAAATGAAAAATCGTTAGAGGTGCTGCGTCAGTCGTGTAAGGATAAGCGAATTTTGGAAATTATTGATTTGATTAATTTTAATATCAATTTCAGAAATCAGAGGAGCGAAAAATTATCTCATGGATTTTCCATGCTTACACCATTTTATGATTATCTCATGGACAAATCAGGACTGAATCGTATGCAGGTAGGCAATGTTACGCGAGACGAGGTTGTGGATTTTTTCGAGCATGGTTCGCCACTTCCTAAACGGATCGGTCATCCAGGCATGTTATATTCAGGTAAAATAAGCCATGAATTAACATCAGCTGAAAAAGAACTCTTTATCAAAAAATTCAGGTCATTTATGGCCGTGGACGAAATAGCCGGCACGACTGCACACTCAGGCGTAGCTAAAGGAAAGGTTAAAGTTATTCAGTCCATGAACGAGTTGGAAAAAGTAGAGCAAGGCGATGTTTTGGTCTCTCAATTTACTCGTCCGGAATTTATGGCTGCCATTAAGAAAGCCATTGCCATAGTAACTAATGATGGAGGCATAACCTGTCATGCTGCCATCGTCTCCCGCGAACTAAACAAGCCTTGCATCATCGGTACTAAAATCGCGACCAAAGTCCTGCACGATGGCGATGAGGTGGAGGTGGATGCTGATAAAGGCATTGTCCGAATAATAACCAAGAAATAATAGATCTAATCAGCCGTCTTTATGACACTCCACTCTCATTGGCATAATGGGTTTGATGTATGACGCAGGATCCCTCCTTTCGCGAAAGGAGGGAGGACGAGCGACGTTAAGTACGTCATTACGTTTGTTGCATGTTACATGCTTCGTGCTACATGAAATGGACGTTATGTACGCGAGAGGACGTTAGGTGCGTAATACCTCTAAGAAATGTTATAATAAACTCATATGGAAAAAGAAAAGTTTGCTTCTCCTGAAATGTCCAAAGAACAAAAGTTGGCTTTGGAGGAATGGATTTATGCCAATGACGTGCTTAATGATGTTAAGCATCATATTCAGGAACAGGATCATGAATTTGAGGATGTATTCTTGGAGAGGGCGCGAAAACGTTTGGATGAAGCAACTGAAAAATGCCGTGGATTGGGCTTGTCTCAAGCAGATATGGAGGCTTATAAACAGGACAGACAGCAGGAAATGAGTAAATTAAAGACCCAATGACAATTTAATAACTTGGGAGTAAGGTGTCATCAGACACCTTTTTGTTAGTTTAAAATTTTATGGATATCAATACTGCGTCAGCTGACGGGTCGCCTAAAAAAATAGTGGTCTTGGGTGGCGGAACCGGCACTTTTACGGTCTTATCCGGGCTTAAATATAATTCCGTGGATTTGTCAGCCGTGGTCTCCATCGCGGATAATGGCGGATCGACCGGCATCCTGCGCGACGAATTGGGCGTCTTGCCTCCGGGCGATATCAGACAATGCTTGGCAGCTTTGTCGGCCGGCGATCAGGTTTTGCGAGACTTGTTTAATTATCGTTTCACTCAAGGGGGTTTGGACGGTCATAATTTTGGCAATATTTTTTTGTCGGCCTTGGAAAAGGTGACCGGCGATTCACTTACGGCCGTACGTGAAGCTAATCGAATATTGAATGTCAAAGGCAAAGTCATCCCCGTCTCATCCCGAGCCGCCGATTTATATGCCGAATTGGAGGACGCGACCGTGGTTAAGGGCGAGCATGCCATTGATAAACCGCAGAATGTACGCGCGCCCATTAGAAAATGTTTTTTGTCGCCCGAAGTCCCGGCCAACCCCGAGGCTTTGCGGGCCATTGAAGAGGCGGACATTATCGTCATGGGTCCGGGAGATTTATACACCAGCTTGATACCGGTTTTGTTGGTTCAGGGGCTGGCTCAAGCCCTGGCTCAAAGCCGGGCCAAACGTTTGTTGGTCATTAACCTGACTTCTAAAAACGGCCAGACTCAAGGCTATAAAGCCGGTGATTTTTGCGGGGTGGTGGCCAAACATATCCATCCTGCCAAGATCGATACGGTACTGATTAATTCCGTCAAACCTTCGTATGATATTCTGGAAAGATATCGGCAGGCCGGTGATCATTTAATAGAAGATGATTTGGACGAAGAGAAGATTAAAGTGTGGCGGGGGGATTTGCTGGCATCCTGTGTCTCCAGTCCCGTACCGGGCGACAAATTAACACGCAGTTTACTGCGTCATGATTCCAATAAGCTGGCAGCCGCTATTTTGTCTGCCGCGAGCGTATTAAACTAACCATGCATATGAAAAAATATTTTATTTTATCAATGGCTTTAATGTTATTGGGCGCGGGTTGCCTCAATAAGCAAGCGAACGATCAGATAAACTCCATTATCCCGCCTCCGGCTCAAGAGCCGGGGACGGCCAGCGGAATAGTTGCCGATTGGCAGACTTATGCCAATGATCTTTATGGCTTTGAGCTCAAATACCCGGCTTCGGCCAAGGTTGAGCATTCGGCCTTGTCATCCAGTTTTAATTTGTTGTCCCTGAATTTAGGGACTTCAACGTTCGCGGATTACGCGCCCGGAGCATCATTGGAAGTTTTTGTTATAGAACAAAATACTCAAGTTAAAGAGCACTACAATTTATCCAATGGTTGTTATGATGAGCTGGCAGGTAACGTCGAAACCGAGCGGGTAGAGTTGGCGGGAGCGCAAGCCTGCAAAACATACGGCCGGGACGCGGGCGCCGGCAATTATTATGATACTTACTGGCACACTTTGCCTCTAAACGATAAATATTTAGTCATTGGTTATACGGTTCACTCGGTTAATTGCGGCAATGTCGGGGATGGTAAAACCTGCGCGGTTTTTGATGAGAGCAGGGATACTGATTGGTTGAATAAAATACTTGGAACACTCAAGTTGTATCCGGCAGAGATTCAAAAAGATCAAGCCTATTTTTTTGATTCAGGATTGTTCCAGCGGAAATTGCACTACTATGCTGTGGATTTTAAATATCCGGTCATGCTGGGCACTTCAGAAAGTACCAGGAATTTTGTGAACCGCGCCATTCAGGATTATGTGGCCACCACCACGGGCGCTTTTATAGACTACGCCACGCCGGTTAACGACGATGGCCGGCCCGGTCCATACATGCTGGAAGTTGAATACAACGCGACCCTGGCCGCAGCCGATATATTGAGTTTTGTTTTTAACGGATATGAATATTCAGGAGGCGTTCATGGGATGCCGATTCACAAGACTTTTATTTTTAATCTAAAAACTCATAAATCTTTGGAATTGGGGGATTTGTTTAAACCGGAGGTTGATTATTTAAAAATTATTTCAGATTATTGCATACAGGATTTGTTGAAAAAGCAAATATCGGAAACCGATTGGGTAAATAACGGCGCGGCTCCGAAAAAGGAAAATTACGAGCTTTATTATTTAACCAAACAAGGTTTAACTATTATTTTTCCGGCTTATCAAGTAGCTTCTTATGCCGACGGTCCGCAGGAAGTCACCATTCCTTACGACAAATTGCAGAACAACATGAGGCCCGATGTTTTAAGTCTGATTACGTCAGACCGTTGATGGTTTTTAAGTCCTTACAAAGCGCCCGTCCGGGCGCTTTTGGTTTAGCTTGACCACGCTCAACCTCATCTTTAAGATGATTGGTGAATCGGAGGCTGACATGGACCGCAAGCAGATTGACAACGTGGTTTGTGATTGGGAATGCTTGGCCATTATCGCTCATCGGGCGAGAGCTGCGGGTCAGCGTTTAGTGGCCACCAGCGGAGCCTTTGACTTGTTTCACGACGCGCACGCCCTTTACTTGGAAGAAGCGGCCCGCTATGGCGATATGCTGTTCGTGGGTGTTGACTCGGATGACTTGGTCGCTTGTTACAAAGGAGCTCTTCGTCCGATTTGCGGACAAGATGTTCGTTTGAAAGTCGTGGCCGCCCAGTCGTCCGTGGATTGCGCGGTCATCATGCATGATTGGCCGGCTTTCATCCGTCTTGTCAGCCCGCAGGTGGTGGTCGTCTCTCCAACCACCAAGGTCAAGGACGCGTTTGATCGGCGGCTGACGATTGAGTCCGCGGGCGCGGAAATGGTTTCAGTGTCTTCGCGTTCAGTCACGCACACTTCCGGATTGATCAAGGTCATCCTGGAGCGTTACGGGCCCAAATAGCCCGTCTTTACTCACTGTGCTATGATTGGCACAGTATTTTTATGCGTATTTTGGAACAAAACAGGTCCGCTTATAAACGGACTTATCGCCAAAAAGACCATTGTGATTTTTGCGACGCCAAAGTCATTCAAGACCAACAAATCAAGCGCTTGGAAGGTAAATTTTGGCGGGTGCTGGCCTGCAAGTATCCTTACATGAACGGCAATTTGATGCTGGTGCCCAAAAGGCATATCACGCAGATGGAAAAAGTGACTCCCGGGGAATGGTCGGATTTGCAAATTGTTTTATTACAGACGCAAAAAATATTGGGCCGGCTGTTTAAAACCAAGTCATTTAACTTAGCCATGAATTTAGGTCCTTTTTCCGGCGGTACCATCCCGCATCTTCATCTGATGATCGTGCCCAGACCCAAAAAGATCAATCCCGCGGCTTTCAATGTGTTTCATGATTTTCATCTGGTGCAGATGAGCTATAAAGAGCTGCAAAATAAATTGGATAATTTATGATATTCTTCTTATAAGATAATATATGCCAACAAGAAACTTCAGGCCTGACTGGCGCGCCTTGTATCATTTTTTACGCGACCCTAAAGCAGATTGGAAACCGAAATTTTTTTTAGTCTTGGTGGTTTTGTATCTAATTTGGCCATTGGACTTAGTACCCGACCTGGCTCCGGTTTTGGGCTGGCTGGATGATGTAGGTTTTACGGCCTTAGCTTTGACCTACTTGATTTACGCCTCAAAAAAATATTTGGCCAAACCTGAAAATCAAAAATTAATTCAAATTGAAAACAACCAAGATGAAGTATGATGGATCTGATATCGGCCGTTGTTTTGGGTGTCGTGGAAGGCGCGACCGAATTTTTGCCCATTTCTTCCACCGGCCATTTGATTTTATTCAATCAATGGTTTGCTTTTGGTGAAGATTTTACCAAACTGTTTAACATCGTGATTCAGTCCGGTGCTATTTTGGCGGTCATTATTATTTTTTGGAAAGATCTTTGGCCAAGTACTTGGAGTTTGAAAGAGTTGGAAAGTAAATGGGGCAGGATCATCGCGGCTTTTATTCCCACGGCCGTCATTGGTTTGTTGCTCGGAGATTATACTGAAAAATATTTATTTACGCCCTCCGTGGTGGCCGCGGCTTTGATTTTTTACGGACTGGTGTTTATTTTTTTGGAAAAATCAAAAAAAATGGAGTACGCCCATTCGCAGATTGTGTATAGTCACGCCTTGATAATCGGAGCGGCTCAAGCCCTGGCTTTGGTGCCCGGCACTTCAAGATCAGGGGCCACCATCGTGGCCATGTTGCTTTTGGGCTACACTCGAGCCGCGGCCGCCCGCTTTTCTTTTTTGTTGGCTATTCCCACTCTGCTGGCGGCTTCGGCTTATTCTTTATATAAATATGAATCTTCCATACAAAGCCAAGAATTGGGGTTGCTGGCCATCGGCTTTATCGTGTCTTTCATAGTAGCTTTCGCGGTCAGTAAATGGTTTTTGGCTTATGTCAGCCAAAAAAGCTTTTTGCCTTTCGCCTGGTATCGGATAATTTTAGGTCTTTTGGTGCTGGCCTTAGTCATTCTCAATTGACAGGCGGCTTTTAATATTGCAAACTGAAAAATCCTCGGAAATGGTTCCGCGGATGAACATTGAGAGAGGTTCACATGAATATAGCTCACCAGCTGGTACGCTTGGTCGTCATTTTGATGATCATCGTGGCCGGCAAGAGCGTCTGGGCCAGAAGCAGATCTCCAACCAGCAGCTACGTGGGCAGCCGCCAGACGCATTACGCGTCTCTGATTGAGGCGGCTTGCCACGATCGGGTGGCGGCTGCTTGCGTGCGCCAAGCCGGCAGGATGCATTACGCGCCCGGTTTGGTTAACGGAGTTACCCGCCGTGAAGCTGTGGTCAGGCAATGCCTGGCCGACTTCAATCGCCGCCAGCCGGAGCTGGTCAAGGCGGAGCAGACCAGAGTCCTGTTGGACTTGTTCAAGTCTGATCCGAATCTGGCCGCGCCGGCAGACACGCGCCTGTGCCGTCAGTCAGTGGCCATGGCCCGCCGCGAGACGCAGGCTTACTTGGCCGAACGGGACCGTGAGTTCCACGCGTCCAGAGACCGTTTGCGAGCTCGCGAGGCGGTAGCGGTCAACAACCGTCCATCTTCGCCCATCGTGCGTGAGTATCCGGAACCGGCCGGGCCTACGGTAGTTGCTCAGCATCAGGTTGAGCCGCCTTCTGAACTGCCCGCGCCTGCCGCTCCTCACGTCTCGACACCGGATGACGGCCTGGGTCCGAATCTGGTACTGCGCAGCGCGGACGACCGGAAAGCTGTTGTCTACGCGCGAGCCGGAGGACAGTTCTACACGGTCCGCTCGTCTTGGTTGCGTCACAAGTACGATGTGGACTGGAAAACGGTCTACAATCACCCCGGCAACCAGAACAAGGACTTTGTAGGCGCCTGCTTCATCGGCCGCGCGGTCGAGCTGGACCAGGCTCGCATGCACGTGAAGTCCTACGACGCGACCGCTTTGAACGGCCCGACCAACTCGAGCTTTGTGGCAGACTGCGAACAGCGGGGCGGTGAATTCCGTTTCGCTTTGCAGGGCGGCCAGACTTTCGAGATTCCGGCTCTGGCAACTTCGTCGGCCGCGCCTCCGGTTGAGAAATCAAGCGGCGAGCCGCCTGTCGAACCAAGCCCCGCGGTCGCAGTCATCGAGGATCCCGCGCCTGCCGCTCCGCCGGCCTTGGCTCTGGCACCTGCGGTCTCTGCCATGCCGGCCGTCGAGCCTTCAGCTTTGACCGCAGCACCGGAAGAAGCGGACGCCGGTCCGGATGTGTCTGCAGAGGATGTCCCGCTGGGCTCCACGTCCGTCGAAGACGCTTCACCGGCTATGTCACTGACGCAAGATCCGGGCAACCGCGGACCACCCGGTCAAGATTGGGTTCAGTGGTTCGCCGGATGGCCTTCGTGGGCGGCCGTGTTCCTGCTCTTGATCTTCTTGGTCTATCTGATCTATGACATGCGCAAGACGCGTGTCGGTCAGGATGTGATCAAGCATATCAAAGCCTGGCGCGCCAGAATCGGGCTGTGGCTCGATGAACGCCGAGCCGGTACGAGGCCGCCAACTGTATGATGAGATAAGGCGTCGCCTGCGACGCTGGTCAGAGATGGTTGCCGGACCGTAAAAACCGGTACATCCCGTGGTCCAACCACTGTGAATCCATTAGCCCAACCACTGTGAATCCAGACTTCTCGATCGCCCCAAACAGGCGGTCATTTTTTTTAATCACAAAACACGAAACATGTAACATGTAGCATGTAACACAAAGCAAATTTCATTGGTTGTGTAGTTTGTTACATGCTACATGTTACGTGTTACATGAAAGTAATTTGTCCGAAACTACGTATTAGTTTACAGTTCCCAGCATGCATTCGGGCCAATATCAAGATAAAAATGATGAACAATTAGCGGCTTTAGCCATTAATGATCCCCATGCTTTTGTCCCCTTGGTAAGGCGTTATGAGGCCCGTCTTTTAGCATATATTCGCAGAATAAGCGGTTTTTCCAAAGAAGACGCGGAAGATGTTTTGCAGGAGGCTTTTATGGACGCTTATCGCCATATCGCTTCATTTGATAATAATTTGAAATTTTCCAACTGGATTTACCGCATTACGCATAACCGCACTATTTCGATTTATAGAAAGAAGCGCAATAGTCTGAATAACTACTCTACGGACGATGAAGATTTGGGTTTTGAAAGGATTTTGGCTTCCAATGAAGATATTCAGTTAAAGGCGGAAAACACGATCACCAAACAAAAAGTCAAACAGATTTTGGATCAACTGCCGCCCAGAGACAAAGAGGTTTTAATTTTGGCCTATATGGAAGAAAAAAGTTATGAGGAAATCGGTGATATTTTGAGAGCGCCCATGGGCACGGTAGCCACTTGGATCAGGAGAGCGAAGATCAAATTCGCCAAACTCGCGGATAAAGAAAAAATAATATGAGCATAGCTGAACAATTTGAACAAAAAATCAATCAAGGAGACCTGCCCAAGCCCGTGCCCAAATTTTTGGTCACGGCGGCCAGGGCGGCTTTGTGGATTTTTCTGGCCCTGGTTGTTTCTCTCGGATCTTTGTCAGCCGGCGTAGCCGCCTGGTTTATGACGGATCCGGTGGCTTTATCCGGAGCGGCCGCCGGAGCCTCTTGGGTTGATTTGTTTTTACAGGCCTTGCCCATGTTTTGGGTGGTCATTGCTTTGTTGTGCGGATTTTTAGCCATTATTATTTTTATTAAATCAGCCCGTGGTTATAAATATCGAAGAGTTTATGTGGTGACTGCTTGTTTGGTTGGTTTTCTGGCCTTGGGTGCGGCTCTGGCTTCGGCCGGTGTGTCTGACACGATAGACAAGATGGCTTATGAAAACATTCCTCAATACAACGGACTGTCAAAACCGCGCATGTTGCATTTAATGAAACCTGACTCGGGTTTTATCATCGGACGTGTTCAGACCATGGATGGTTCCAGGCTGGTGATTAGGGATCCCGGAGGCGGTGTGTGGGAAGTGAGATTGGATCGGGAAACCAATATCCCGGTACATTTTAAAATTCAGATAGGAGATTGCGTGAGAATTTTAGGTGATGCCAGTAGTACCATATTTACCACTGATGCCAGAGATATCAAGCCTTGTCCGCGCGGCATCAGACATATGCCGCCCCAGCCTCCTCCCGTAATTGAAAGATAACATATTAAGTTGGCGTATAAGCTAGAGTCGGTACCGCTAATTAATTAATTAATTAAGTTTAATAATCTATTATGAATATGACATACAAATTTTGGAGAAATGCGGCCGCTCTTTCGGCCATCGTGGGTTCTGTAGGTATAGCCGGTTACGCTGTGGCCGCGCCTAACAGTCAACCCTCCATGTTGGCGGGCAATGGTCAAAACAGAGCTTCTTATCAAGGCATGGAAAATGGCCGGCACTTGGGCTGGAGAAATAATGCTCCTCGTGTACAGCTCCACACTCCCGAACAGCGCGAGCAAATAATGGCAGCTGTTAAGGCCGGTAATTACGAACAATGGAAGTCATTAGTCGCCATTAACGGTGAGATTCCAAAGCAATTCCAAGCCATCACAGCTGATAACTTTGCCAAGTTTGTTGAGATGCATACAGCCATGGAAGCCAAAGATTTTGAGAAGGCGAATGCTTTAAGACAGGAGTTGGGTTTGACGGGTATGGGGCAGGGGAATATGCGCAGGGGCAATATGAACCGTGCGCAGCTGCATACACCTGAACAGCGCGAGCAAATAATGGCAGCTGTTAAGGCCGGTAACTACGAACAATGGAAGTCATTAGTCGCCATTAACGGTGAGATTCCAAAGCAATTCCAAGCCATCACAGCTGATAACTTTGCCAAGTTTGTTGAGATGCATACAGCCATGGAAGCCAAAGATTTTGAGAAGGCGAATGCCTTAAGACAGGAGTTAGGTTTGACGGGCATGGGGGGTCAAAAAATGGGCGCCAAGCATGGATTGGGTCAAGGCAAGGGTAATTGCAATCGATAAATCTTTGCATTGCTCAAGGCGTAAAATCCCCTCGGCTTATTGCTGAGGGGATTTTTGTCATGCTGTTATCTTGATTCCGTTTTTTTATATTATCGTGTATCTTTAATAATGTATTTTACTAATTTATAAATTTTATGTTTCAAGCATTTTTGTTTAAAACTCTAACCGCCATGCTGGCGGCAACCATGGGCGCGTCCTATGGCTTTCCGCCCATTTCTAAAATCGATATTCCTTTGCCTCAATCTCAAGCGGTTCAGGCCGGAGTCGGCAAGTTTGCCTCGTGCACAGCTTTAAAGCAGCAGATCGCTGAAGCTCAAACCGCGAAAAATTTTGGCTTGAGGGAGGTGATGGTTACTGACATGATGGCCGCGCCCATGGCCCAAGAATCCACGGCCGGCGCCGCTGATTTTTCACAAACCAATGTGCAGGTTCAGGGAGTTGATGAAGCGGATGTTATCAAGCAAGACGGTGAGTATGTTTATCATTTAACCGGTCAAAAATTAAACATTTCCAGAGTTTATCCCGCTTCTCAAGCCGAGCTCAAATCATCGACTGACTTGGATCAGGGTTTAAATGTCCGCGATATATATGTTTCGGGCAACAGGTTGGTTCTCATGGCCGGCAAATGGGAATCCGAAGTTTATCCCATGCCCTTAATGGAAAGATCGGTTTCCATCGTGCCTCCTTGGAGAGGTCAGTCTGTAACTCTGGCTCAGATTTGGGATATTTCGGACAGAAGCAACCCAAAAAAAATTCGCACCATTGAATTTGACGGCTCGTTATCCAGCTCACGCCTGATAGCCGGCAGAGTTTATCTGATAATGAACTCCTGGTCGCCTTGGGATGCCTTGGATTTGATGCCTAATGAAAAGAATTTGGTTCCGGCTTATAAAGACAGTCGATCAGGTGATGAGTTTAAGCCCATGGCCGGTTGCGCTGACGTCAGTTATTTTGATCTTCAGCCCACCCGCCAGTATTTGGCCGTGGCTTCAGTGCCTGTTTCCGGTGAGGGCGAAGTTGAAAAGCAGGTCATACTGGGATCCAGTGAAACCATTTACGCTTCTTTGGAAAATTTATACGTAGCCAGGCAGGATTGGTCGTATTCACCGATTCGCGACTCATTGAACATGCAAGATCAGGGAGAGAAAACGGTTATTTATAAGTTTTCTTTGAAGAATGGCAAAATAAATTTTGAGCATCAAGGCTCTGTGCCCGGACGTTTGTTGAATCAGTTTTCTTTGGATGAATTCGAAAATAATTTACGGGTGGCCACTACCAAAGGCTCGTCCTGGGGGCTGTCGCAGTCCACGAATAACGTCTATATTTTGGACTCCGGTCTCAAACCGCGCGGAGATATCCAGGGCATAGCTCCGGGCGAGACCATTTACTCAGTGAGATTTATGGGTAAAAAAGGTTACATGGTTACGTTCAGAACCATAGATCCTTTGTTCGTGTTTGACCTGGGTAATCCGGACGCGCCTAAAATTTTGGGCAAACTTAAAATACCGGGTTATTCGGATTACCTGCATCCTATGGATGAAAATCATTTGATAGGTATTGGTAAAAACGCGGTAGAGTCGGAAGATAAAAGTTTTGCCTGGCAACAGGGCATGAAAATGGCGGTTTTTGATGTGTCTGATGTGGAAAATCCCAAGGAGCTTTGGAAGACGGAAATCGGTGATCGCGGCACTGATTCACCGGCCTTGCATAATCATAAAGCCTTCTTATATTCAGCCGGCAAGCAATTATTGGCTTTGCCGATTCAGCTGGCCGAACTCCCGGCGTCTGTCAAAAACGATCCGGCCAGGAGCGGCAGTGAATACGGGGATTTCACTTTTCAAGGCGCATATATTTACCGTTTGACTTTGGACAAAGGATTTGAGTTATTGGGCAGGATCAGCCATCATGAAGATTCCCAAGCATATCTGAAATCAGGCTATTATTGGGGCGATTATCAAAATAACGTGGATCGTATTTTATACGCGGACGACACCTTGATTACGGCCTCGGATGCCATGCTGCAGTTTCATCATTTATACGATTTGAATCAGCTCGGCCAAGTTAAATACCCTCAAAATTGATCTGTTTCCCGATCCTAAAACTCCCCGGCGCGCGTTGGGGAGTTTTATGTTAATATATTTTCATGACCGGACATAAAAGAACTTCTTTGGCTCATCTGATCAGCCTGGCAGGCAGTTGGTGGGGAATTATCTGTTCCGTGATTTTGGTTTATTTTATACATCCCATAGCCATCCATAAAATTTTGTATTTGTTTATTTGGGTTTTTTTGCCCACCTTGTTTTCCGAAGCCGTTAAAATGTTGATTAAAAGACCGCGCCCGGTTATGAGAGGCGAACAGGTCAAGGTGAAAACTTACGGTTACAGTTTTCCCAGCTCGCATACCGTGGCCGCGGTCATGGTTTCGGCTTGGGTCTTGTTGTTTCCGGAACTGCGGTGGTGGTCCTGGTTGTTTTTAGCCTGGCCGTCTCTGGTTGGTTGGTCGCGCGTTTGGCTGCGGGCGCATGATGTCATCGACGTAATCGGCGGAGTCTTGTTCGCTCTCCTTTGCACTGTATTTTTATCCTATATCGGCTTGCAATAAAAAAATGCGCTCCGTCCCAAGCCTTGGGTGGAGCGCAAGAGAGTCAAGAGGCTATCAGATTTCGGAAACGTCCGCCGTCCAGACCTAGTTCTCTGGCCGTGATGCGGTGTTTACAGACAAGCTCCTTGGTTAATAAAAGGTCCGGGTGTTCGCCGTTCAAGTCTTGTTTGATAACTTGTATCATCTGAGCGCGCAGCAAACGCCGCATGGCTTTTGAACTTAGCCCGACGGCCTTTAGAGTGATTACTCCTCGGCACCAATGCGGACAGCCAAGCATGACATTGAGTTCAATGGAGGCCTTGATGGAGGCGTCGCGTCTGCATTTGCAGGCCAATTTTTTGGCTTGGCACAGAAGGTGCATTTGCAGTTCTCCCGGCTCCATCCCCAGGTCATCGAAACCGATTGTTTTTGATACGATGATCAGTTCCAAAGAATGGACACGCGCGGTATTTTCATCGCGGCACTCCAAAAGGATTTCGCGGGCCAACCGGCCAAGAGCGGATTTTTGTTTCTGATTCACGCCTTCCTCCTTGCTTGTCCGAAGCGTTGTTCAGTATACGCAATTCCCCTCATAAGTCAAGATTGTCATGGACATTTAACGGCCTGATAGCTAGACTGTCAGCATGTCATCCAATAAACCCAGAGCTATTTTAATCGACGTCATTCCGCCCTCCCTGGATAAAAAAATCGCTGATCGCAGAATTTTCGAACTGGAATCTTTAACCCGGACCTACGGGGGCATGGTGGTGGTTAAGATTATTCAAAAAAAATCAATTCCCGATTATAAAACTTTTGTGGGCAGCGGGAAAATAACTGAAATTGTGGATCTGGCCAAGAAAGAAAAAGTGGAGTTGCTGGTACTGAACAATATTTTGAAACCTCATCAAATTTTTAATATCGAAAAACAAGTCGAACGCCAAGGCATCGCGGTCTGGGACAGAATAGACATGATTTTAAAAATTTTTCAGAAACATGCCACCACCACCGAAGCTAAGTTGCAGATCCGTTTAGCCGGCATCCGGCATATGGGACCGCGTATTTTCAGGATGGGTTTGGAGCTGGGCCAGCAAGCCGGCGGCATCGGCACCAGGGGATCGGGAGAAACTAATATCGAAGTCATGAAACGTCATTTAGCTGAGCAGGAAAGGTCTATAAAAAAACAACTTGAAAAAATTTCAAAAACCAGGAGCGTGCATCGTCAGAGGCGGGATAGATTGGGTTTAAAAACGGTTTCCATTGTCGGCTACACCAATGCGGGCAAGTCATCTTTGTTAAACGCCCTAACTCGTAAAGGCGCTTATGTAGCTGATGAGTTATTCGCCACGTTGGATACTCGAGTAGCTAAATTATATTTACCTCCGTCACCGGACGTGGGACGCAGGACGAGCGACGCAGGACGATCCATATTATTGTCAGATACGATTGGTTTTATCCAAGATTTGCCGCCGCAGTTGATCGACGCCTTTCGTTCTACGCTGGAAGAAACCGTTCTGGCTGATTTAATCCTGCATGTTATAGATGTAAGCGATCCGTTCATGCACGAAAAAATTCAGGAGGTGGAAGCTATTCTGGATCAGTTGGGTGTGAGAGAAGTCCCGCGTTTGTATGTTTTTAATAAAATTGATTTGAAAAAGAGAATACCCAGAACAGCTCTGATTAAGCAATATAAATCCCAGTCTCCGGTCTTCGTGTCCGCTTTGAAGAAAGATGGTTTAGAGGATTTAAAACATGCTTTAGCCAGGGAAATCTTGGATTAATTAAGAACCCGTTGTTTCCAAGACCCGAGCCTTTACAAATAGCTTGTTTTGTGCTTAATTGAGTTTACTTGAACTTTATTGGGAGGTTGTGTCCATGGGTTATCCTTGGAGAAAAGCGAACTTGGTCGATTTGTCTATGGTCAGAAACCGCTTGTCCGCGCCTACCGGTTTGTTGACCCGGTTGCTGGAAATGACTGGAATGCAAATTCTGTCTGCCTCGCCCGGCAAGGTCAGAGCGCAGACTCCGGACGGTTCGGTCTTGGAAGTCACAGTCAAGCCCATCAATGTGTTTGAACGCGAAGCTCGTTTGTATCTTCAAAAAGGTGAACCTGTTCCCGAGCAAGTTTTGGCAGACTTGGAGCGTTGGGAATTGGAAAACGGCCGGTCACGGTAGCTCTCTGTTCTGCAGCCACCCCTTAAAAGGTGGTTGTTTTTTTACAGCTTTTCTTTCAGCCGGGCTATATCTTCTTGGTTGGGCTGGAGCAAACTTTTTTTATCAGGAAAAATCAAGTTAAAATCTTTATTGGGTTTGCTGTTTTCGTTGGGCGGGGAGCCTTTTTGAGGTTTGGCAAAAAGTGTAATCAGTCGTTTTTTTGCTGCCATAAAAGGCATGGGATCGCCGGACCAATCGTTTGTCAGCAGATCATGTGCTTTAAGCATGTCAGCGGTAAACAAGCCGGCCAAAGATTGGGGCGGCCAGTCTCCGATTTCTTTTTTGCCAGCTTCTCTTTTTTGACGTCGTTTTTCAGCCTCAGCTTGTTTTTTGGCCAGTTCTTCCATGGCTTTTTTAACTTCAGCTTCACGCGCCTCACGCTCTCTTTTGTCAGACTCTCTTTCAAGCCTCTTGGTCTCCATTCTTTCTTGTTTGGCTTTGGCTATGGCCTCACGCTCTTCTTGGGCTTGGGTGATGGCTTGTTCTCGGCGTTGTCTGTCAGCCTCTTGTTTAGCCAGTGCTTCTGCTTGAGCTTGCATTTTGGCCTCTTGAATTTCGGCTTCACGTGCTAATTCTGCTTCGCGTCTCTTTTTTAATTCATTTTCAAAAAGCCCGCGTTCTTTTTGCTTGCTTTCTAGAGCTTGTTTTTCTTTTTCCAAGTCGTTTTCGGTTAATCCTAGAAGATTTAACAGATCTGACCGGAGTTGTTGACTCATGATATCGCAAAGCGGGGAGAGAGCCGAATATTTATCCAAACGGCTGATCTGCTTTTGTTCTGTTTGCCGGAGCGAAGAGTCATAAGCTCTGCCCACGGCATCTGAATCCAAGACTACCAAATGAGTGTCAGAACCACGTAGTTTGTTGGCCGCTCGATCCAGCGTGGTCAGTTGAACGGTTCGTGCTTCGGCGGTCGCGTTTCGGTTAAAGGTTTTTAATTGAAAAGAAAATACTTGGCCCGCGGCCGCCACTTCAATATCAACCGAACCGCGGTCCGGGCGCAGATCAGCACGCGGCGTACCGTGGCTGATGCTTACCAGATGTCCGCTATCGACCGCGTGTACCAATTTTCTTAAAAGATAAATTTCTTTGAGTTCGTATTTTTTACCGGTTTGTTCCGCAGGCACCGCGTCAATAATATTTTTTAATTCTTCGTCCAATTGATGCAGAGCCGGCAGTCTGTCCGCGTCTTCAGACAAACGCTCGGCTATGCGGACACGGATATCATTGATCAGTACCTGTATATCTGTGCGGTGTATGCCGATATTTTGATTCAAATCAATAACCGTATCTTCGTGCAGATCGAGTAAGCGGGAGTAATTATCTAAAGCTTCTTGTTCGGAATCGAGCAAATCTTTTTTAAAGATAAAATTGGAAAATTGTTGGTTGACTTGGTCGCGTGTGGGGTAAGTATGAACTCCGGCCTTCAAAGAAAGATGACGAATTTGCCGGTCAAGCACGGCTTGCCAGGCTCCTCCGTGGATAGCATTGGCTCTTTCATGAGCTTCAATCCCTTGCAAGAGATGCAACAGGGTTTCCAACTCATGTCTTTGTTTTTCTTCGCCTTGATATATAGGTGTGCGCAGGGCCCGGCTGATATGGCCTTTAATCTCACCGGCTTTAAGCTCGCCTTCATCGTAAATATAATGTTGAGCCAAATCTTTGACCAACTTGTTATAAAGTTCTTGGCGGTCAGTTGATTCAGGTTTGGCAAAAGGGTTTACCTCGGGTGGTCGATAATGAGCGGTATTTTCGTACATATTTTCATGTTCATTATATGCTTCGCATATTTTTCGGGCAAACAGGTTACGGTCTGTATAGATTGACACGGTACTCATTTTATGTTATACAAAACAATCGTTTCATACAGAGACGGCCGGCCGTGAGGATCACGGATTTACTCCTCCCTCAAGCTCGTGCTTGGGTGGATGACAGGAGACGTACCATGGAAAAGAAGAGAAAAGCCACCAAGGGTCAACGAGAGCGGATCGTGAACATGCTCAATTCCGGACTCATCGACAGTGCTGAAGCGCAGGCTCTCATCGAGAGGCACCGCGACGATCTTTCGGCCAGGAAGCAGCAGGACAAGAAGAGGCTCGAGGCTGAGCGCTTGGCTTTCTGGGAGAAGGGTTACCCGGGCAAGGGCAAGGCTGTCATGAAAGTTCTCCGGCCGTTCTATAACTGGCAGCCCGTTCTTAAGCCCGCCTTGCCCGATCTTGAGGACCGGGTTCGAACCTTTGATTTCTGGGAAGGGGTCAAGGTTTACGAGTTCGTTACGGAGGTTGCGGATGCCTCTCTGAAGCATACCGTGTGGGATTCTCGCTGGGATTTGCCGTTTATCCATGTAGAGCCGTTTTGGTATTCTGAAGAGCGTCGGTCACTCGAATTAGCTCTCTCTCCCTTGTTGTATACTCAGCTTTCGGCCTTGTTTGGTCCTTCGCTCGCCGCTAATGCGTTGGCATCGCTCATCAATACGCTTACGGCGTTGTTGGTTGGGGTGTACGGCGATTTGCGCGACGGCCGAATCAAAGGTGCGGCCGAGTTCAAGCCGTTACTTGCCTTGTGGCTGGCCGGCAACTTCCCGATAGCGTCGGACAGCAATGACAACTTGATAGTTTTCGTCAGCGCAACATAGGGCGGACCCTGTGTTGACCGAGTGACAGTACCGCCGTGGCAACTCCACGCGGTTTTTTTATTACTAACGTACTTAGCGTCCTCTCACGTCCCTAACGTCCAAATTCACGAAACATGTAGCACGTAGCATATAACATCGCCCGCGAACGCCGTAACATTGTACGTTGACACGCGCGTTCGCGAACGCCGTGCCGTTGTACATTGCACGTTGTACGTTAAGTACGCCATTTCGATTGACAATCAGGCCAATTTTTTCTACTATGTGCCTGTTTATAATAATCTAACAACTATGTCTCCATATATCATTTTCGCGTTGTTATCGGCTTTGCTGGCCTTGGGCTGGGGAGCTTATTTGGTCAGTTGGATTCTCAAGCAGAGTCCGGGGGAGGGCAAGATGGTGGAAATTTCCAAGGCCATCCAAGAGGGCGCGCAAGCCTATTTGGCGCGTCAATATAAGGTTATCGCTGCCATTGGAACGGTGATTTTTGTACTGTTGTGGCTGACTTTGGGCTTTAACATGGCCATGGGCTTTTTGGTGGGCGCCGTGCTGTCCGGTTTGGCCGGTTACGTGGGCATGAGCGTGTCCGTGCGTTCCAATGTGCGGACCACCGAAGCGGCCAAAAAAGGCATTAAGCAGGCCTTGGAAGTGGCTGTTAAGGGTGGAACTGTCACGGGTTTGTTTGTGGTGGGCATGGCGCTTTTGGGCGTGGCCGGTTTTTATGCCATCACCAATGATCTTAGAGCTTTGATTGGTTTAGGTTTTGGCGGATCTTTAATTTCATTGTTTGCCCGCTTGGGCGGCGGTATTTTTACCAAGGCCGCGGACGTGGGTGCTGACCTGGTGGGCAAGGTGGAAGCCGGCATTCCTGAAGATGATCCTCGCAATCCGGCCGTCATCGCGGACAATGTGGGTGATAACGTGGGCGACTGTGCGGGTATGGCCGCTGATTTGTTTGAAACTTATGTAGTAACAGCCGTGGCCGCCATGTTGTTGGGTTCGTTGGCTTTTAAAGGCAATGAGAACGTCATCATGTATCCTTTGGTTATCGGAGGCGTGGCCATCATTACTTCCATTCTTGGTACGTTTTTCATTCGTTTGAACGCACAGCAAAATATCATGGGCGCCTTGTATAAAGGTTTGATAGCGGCCGGTCTTTTGGCGGTCGTAGCTTTCTGGTTTGTGGCCTTTAAATTTTTTCCGGCCGGTTCACCCGTGGGAGCTTATGAAATTTTTAAATGTTCTTTGATCGGTTTGTTGGTAACCGCGGGCATGGTTTGGATTACCGAGTATTACACTTCAACCAAATACAGACCCGTGCAAAAGATTGCGGAAGCTTCTCAAACAGGGCATGGCACCAATGTGATCGCGGGTTTGGCCATGAGCATGAAGTCAACCGCTCTGCCGGTGATTGTAATTTGTATCGGAATATTATGGGCCTTTTCTTTGGCCGGTTTATACGGCGTGGCTATCGCGGCCATGGCCATGTTGTCCTTGGCGGGCATCATTGTAACTATCGATGCTTACGGCCCGATTACGGATAACGCGGGCGGTATCGCCGAGATGGCTGAATTGCCCGAAGAAGTGCGTAATGTGACTGATCCTTTGGATGCGGTGGGCAACACAACTAAAGCCGTGACTAAGGGTTATGCCATTGCTTCAGCCGGACTGGCGGCGCTGGTGCTGTTCGCTTCTTATACTCAAGAATTTGCCGAAGCCGGCAAGCCTTTGACTTTTCTTTTGGAAGATCCCAGAGTGATCGTGGGCTTGTTTATTGGCGGTCTGTTACCTTATTTGTTTGGCGCTTTGGCCATGGAAGCCGTGGGTAAAACAGCCGGTGCCGTGGTGGAAGAAGTGCGCCGTCAGTTCAGAGAAATTGCCGGTATCATGGATGGTTCGGGTAAACCGGAATATGGCAAGGCAGTCGATATCGTAACGCGCGGTGCTTTAAAGAGCATGGTGGTACCGGCTCTGTTGCCGGTGGTTGTGCCGATTTTTATCGTTCTCTTGGCCAAGATCGGTTTGTTTGGTTTTACGGATCAGGGTGCGGCTACCATGATTGGCGGTATTTTAGTGGGCTCCATTGTCACGGGTATATTCGTCGCCATCTCCATGACTTCGGGCGGCGGCGCTTGGGACAATGCCAAGAAATATATTGAGTCCGGTCATTTTGGCGGCAAGAAATCATTTGCTCATCAGTCGGCTGTGACGGGCGACACGGTGGGCGATCCATATAAAGACACAGCCGGACCGGCCATTAATCCCATGATTAAGATTCTTAACATTGTGGCTTTATTGCTGGCCATGGTTTTAATCTAATTTACGACAAAAAATAAAAGAAGCGCTCACGGGCGCTTCTTTTAGATCTCCCAAGCCTTGGCTCGTTCCAAGGCTCTTTCGTATTGAGCCAGGAAAGCACGTCCTCTTTTTAATCTTTTGGGTTTGTAGATAATATCGCAAGTGGCTTGGCGTGACACTTCTTTCCAGGTGGGCCAGATGCCCGCACCCAAACCCGCGATCATAGCCGCGCCCGCAGCCGTAGACTCCACATTTTTTTCTTTACAGATCCTGACATTGCTCATGTCGGCTTGGCTTTGCATGAGAGGCGCGGAATGACACAAGCCTCCGCTGACTTTCCAGTATTTGGAGGTTTGTCCGATCTGTTCATCCAGTAATTTGGCCATTCTGGCGGCTTGGCAGGCGATAGCTTCAATGGCCGCGCGGCACAGATGCGCTTTGGTGGTGGCCCGGTTCAGTCCGATGATCAGACCGCGTGCCGCCGGATCCCAATCCGGCGCGGCCAGGCCCGTAAAAGCAGGTACAATGGTCACTCCGCCCGTGGTGGTCACGGTTTCCGCCAAAGCATCAAACTCTTGCATATTTTTGACCAAGCCCATTTGATTTTTAAACCATTCCAGCATGGCTCCGCCGGTTAAGGCGCTGGTTTCATAAGCATATTCCACTGGTCTTTCGGGTCTTTTCCAGGCCACGGTGGTTAAGATGCCGCTGGTGGCCGGACGCGGTATATGACCGATGGTTTTAAGCGCGAACAAGCCGGTGCCATAAGTCATGGACAGCATATTTTCTCGCAACGGTCCGTGACTGAAAAGAGCGGCTTGCTGGTCGCCCAAAATACCGGTCACCGGGATTGCGTGTCCGAAGATTTGCTGATCACATAAGCCGAATTCACCTTGTGAAAATTGTATGTCCGGCAACTGACTCGCCTGAATATCGAATAATTCCAACAGTTCCGGATCCCACGTCAGATGCTTTATGTCCATTAGCATGGTCCGGCCGGCGTTTGACGGCTCGGTGGCGAAAATTTGTCCTCGAGTTAAATTCCAGAGCATCCAGCTGTCGACCGTGCCAAATATAATCTTTGAATTTTTTTTGAAATTGTATTTATTGTTAAGCCACTGTATTTTGGTGGCGCTAAAACTGGGATCGATAACCAAGCCGGTCTTGGCTCTGATGCGTCTGGCTAAAGCCCGGTTGCTTTCCAGGATTTTGCATTTGCGGGCCGTGCGTCTGTCTTGCCAGACAATGGCCGGAGCTACAGGCAGACCGGTTTGTTTGTTCCAGGCGATCACGGTTTCTCTTTGGTTGGCTAATCCTATACAGATCATGTTCGAGGCTTTGAGCTTGGCCGCCTGCATGGCTTTTTTTCCGCATTGAACAGTCTTGTGCCAAATTTCCAGCGAATCTTGTTCAACCTCGCCCGTTTCTTGAGTGCTTATGTTAAGAGGCAATGATGCTTGAGCCAGAATATTCATTTTTTGATCGAAAATTACAGCTCTGGTTGAGGTGGTTCCAATGTCCAAAGATAGAATATTTTTCATATAACCATAGTCTATCATATTGAATGGCTCTTGCCTTGGAATATTATTTAAGGCACAATGAATCAAGATTTTAACCAACTAACAAGCGGTGTGCTTGTTCACCATGCCGCTCTGATTATTATGAAAAAGCATGTTTTATTAACCATGGCCGTCGCCTTAATCTTTTTGGCCGGCGGTTGTCAGGCTCAAAATCAAGGCGCGAATTTGGGTCAAAAAGCTCCCATTGACCAAGTGCAAGATCTTCAGACGCCTTTGGCCACCGAACAATTGCCGGCGGTTGATGAAGCGGGCAGTCAACCGGTTGTTGTCCCAAATGAAGAATCAGCGGAACAGTCCGCTGTCGCTCAAAAAGTTGAGCCGGACGCGAATTTTGATTTTTATAAAAAAACCTGCGAGCAGGCCAGGGGCATGTTGATCACCATCAATGCCTGGAAAGGCAAGTGGGATGCTTGTTATTTTGATGATGGCAGTTTGTGTGAAATAGGTGCTTTAACCAGAGATGAATGCCGGCAGGGCGGATGCCATGAGATATGTGATAAACAAAATACCGAGCTGGAGGGCTGGTATGATAATTGTTCGGGCAATTTGATCCGTTGGGCCAATTGCGCGGATAAAAGATAAAATCAATTTTACTTTGTGTCATTTAAGAGGCGGTCGCCTCGTTGCCAATATGGCTGTCCAAAAACAAGATTTAGAACAAGAAAAAGCATTGTTTGAGCGGTTAAAAACCGATCCTCAAGCAATCGGTGAGGTATATGATAAATACGCGGATCAAATTTTCGGGTATTTATTGAAAAGATGCGGGCATAAAGAAACAGCCGAAGACATCGTGGCTCAATGCTTTATGAAACTGCTGGAGTCGGCTCATAAACTGGAATGGAAAGGCGTTCCCATCAGCGCCTGGCTCTACAGGGTCGCTTCCAACGGCTTGGCTGATCATTGGCGCAGCGGTTCGGTTCGCAAAACACAATCCTTGGATGATGAAGATAATCCATGGGACCCTCCTTCACTGGATGATCCGGCTTGGACCGTTGAAATGGCCATAGAAGCTGATCGGTTGAAAGAGTCCATGGATAAACTGCCGGCCAGGGATCAAGAGGTGTTGACTCTCAAATTTTACGGGGGGTATGCCACGGAAGAAATTGCACAGGAGCTTGGTATTTCAAGCAACCACGCGGCGGTTTTAACTTATCGTGCTTTGGGTCGCATGCGAAAAATTTTGATACACAACAATCAAGCAGCATAAAGCTATGTCCAACAATGAAGAACAACAAGCGCTACGCATAGACGAGGCGCTCTCAAAAGATCAGAAGACCGATAAGGCCGAGGACGCTCCGTATTTGCGTATGGCCAAGGCCCTGGATCATCATGCCAAAATGGAAAGTGCCAAGCTCGATCCGGCGGTCAAAAAGACTCAAAAAGAACATTTGCTGCAGATGGCGGCCAATCTTAATGAGCATCGGGTATCCCAAGAGAAGCAGACGGTTGACCGGAAGGTTAATAAAACAAAAAAGCCTTGGTGGCTCTGGTTGGGCGGTCTAGCCACCGTGTCAGCCGCGGTTTTAATGCTGTTCGTGTCTCAAACCGGCAAGCTGCCTTTGAACAATTTAGCGGGAACGGGTTTTGACAGGCATGGCATCAATGCCTTGTCTTTGATTATTCCGGAAGCGCATGCCGGGGATGCGTTTAGCATGCTGGTGGAAAAAAGAGACGAGTCGGGCGTGGAAGTGGACAGCGCTTTTCGCATTCAGTCCGTGATCCCCGTAGATAAACAAACTCTAGCCGGCAATTTGAGAGTTATTCAGGTCAAAGACGACATGGAGTGGCCGGTTGAATTTTCGGTGGACACGGCCGGGCAAAACGAATATATGGTTAAGCCCAATGAATCTTTGGAAAAAGGCGGAATTTATAAAATCGTGATCGCTACAGCCGTACGTGATGAAAAGGGCGAATTCAGACAGAGGAATTTTTCGTGGGCCATACAAACCAAAGATGTTTTCAAGATCATTAAATCAGTGCCCGCCCATGGAACCGTTAACGTGCCTTTGGATACGGCCATAGAAATCACCTTGTCTCAAATAGGCTGGGAAGATCCGGCCGATTTTGTGGTCATGGATCCGCCGGTCAAAGGCAGGTATGAGATGCATGGCCGATCTTTGGTGTTTTTACCTGATCAAAAATTGTCGCCCGATACTTTGTATTCCGTGACTTACAAAAAAGGCTGGGGCCTGCCCGATAACGGCTTAAAGCTGGAAAAGGATTTCACTTTTAAATTTCAAACAGGCGAAACAGGTGAGGATGCGAGAAACAGTATTCTGCTGTCAGGTTATTTGATTAATTCCAGCCCCGGAGTAGATCCTTTGGTCAGCCTCTGGGCCACGGATGAAGAGTCGCCGGTTGAGATTACGGGTTACGAGATGAGTTATACCGATGCTTTATCCGCTATGAAAGAGATAGAGAAATATCCTTATTGGGTGGATTGGAATCGAGGTATTTCTAAAATAATCGCCGGCTATGCCAAGAATCAGGTGATGCAATATACGGCCAATATCGAGGAAAGTGATAATTGGAACAAGATGTTGAGACTGCCCAATTCTTTGGATAAAGGAATTTATGCCATCCGTCTAAAGCAAAATAATGCTGAACCGGCATGGGTGATTTTACAGATAACCAATCTTTCGGCTTATACCATCGCAGATAGAGATAAGATTTTAACCTGGGTTATTAATACGGAAACCGGGCGTCCATTGTCCAATTTAAAAATCAAAGCTTCGGGAAGAAGCGCGGCTACGGACGATCAGGGTTTGGCGTATCTGGATACCCCTTCAAGCTGGCAGTTGGATGGTGATGAAGAGCGGGAAGCGGTTGTTTTGGAATATGGAGAGGGACCTCTTGGTTTGATCAGCGTGGTTAAATACCGTGAGGGGGGTATGTGGCGTTTCGCGGACGCCAACTCCGATAATAAACAGGCTTTCAACACTTGGGCTTATCTGTATTCGGACCGTCCTCTGTACCGCCCGCAAGATGAAATTAACTTTTTTGGTTTGTTGCAAGACAGGACTACCGGGCAAGGCGCCGGCCAAGCGGTAGTGGAGATGAGGAGCTATGGATTTTTGGACTTCGGCACTTATGAAGAAAAGGTGTACGCCAAAGCCGAGATTGATACCGATGCCTCGGGGTTTTTTACCGGCAAAATACAGTGGAAGGGTGAACTGGCTCCTGGAAATTACAATTTGATTTTAAAAAGGGATGGCCGCGAAGTTTTGCTTAGATCCGTGGAAATAAGAGATATTGTCAAACCCGCTTATTATATAGATATTAAACCGGAGGCTGATTATTTGTATGCCGGCCAAGAAGTATCCGGTTTAGTGACGGTTAAATTTTATGACGGCACGCCGGTGGTTAAATCCAGAGTAACCCTTGAGACTTACGGTGGTTTCGCGTCTCACCAGAGTTTGGAAGTTGTCACCGACGGTTTGGGACAGGCGCGTTTTAAGTTTGCCACGCAAGTACCGGATTGTGATTTATCCGGACGGTATGTTTATTGTTCCAATCAAGAATCAATGGATATCGAGGCACGGCCTTCTTTGGGCGAAGAGGGAGAAATACGCGGAAACGCCAGAGTTTCTGTTTGGAGAGGCCGGTCTAATCTGGCGGTTGAACAAACCGATCATAAAGACGGACAAGCTGTAATTGAATATCGCGTTAGAGAAGTGTCATTGGATTTGAATGACGGACGGGAAAATGACAGTGTCTTGGGAAGAGGTTTGCCTGGTCGCATGATTAAAGCTCGGGTTATGGAACAACACTGGGACAAAAGACAGATCGGGACATATTTCGATCCCATAGAACGAAAAACAGTAGCTCGTTATGATTATGTTTTGCGCGAAGTGGAAGCAGGCTCTTACGATATCAGGACCAATGATGATGGACGGGCGTCGTTTGAGTTCGCCATGAAGGAAGATATTGCCTATCGCGTTTTAGCTTCCACGCGAGATGAATCAGGAGCTGTTTACGCGGTCACTTCCTATGTTTCCCGCGGCTGGTTTGACAGGTCGAGCGGAGATTTGCCGACTTTGGAAAATTTAAATCTGCAAGACAGCAAATACGCTTATCGCGAGGGCGAAAAAATATCCATTGGTTTCATGCAAAACGGGCAAAAGTTAACGGCTGACAAGTCTGCCTTTTTGTTCATTCACGCCTCAAGGGGCCTGCGCAAAACAGTTTTTAGTCTGGAGCCGGTTTATGATTTTGTTTACGGCCAAGACGATGTGCCCAATGTCTCGGTTTATGGCATAGCCTTCATTAATAATGGATTTATTCAAACTCAATTTGATGCTTCTTTGGATACGGAAGACAAGGAATTGCAGGTGATTGTTGAGCCTGAAAAAGAAAATTATGCCCCGGGTTCCCGGGCGGCTTACAAAGTTAAAGTGTTAAGCAAAGAAGGCGGTCCCGTGGCTGACGCGCGCGTGGCTGTTAGTGTGACGGATGAGGCTCTGCTCTCTTTGCATGCCGGTTATTACGATGAAAATCCGTTGGGCACCATCTACCGCTGGCTGTCCGATGGTATTGTGGCCACGGAAACTTCGCATAATTTTATGGGCGCGGCCATGATGGGCCCGGGCGGTGCGGAAATGGGCGGCGGCGGACGGGGAGCGGCGGCCTTGCGTAAGAATTTTAAAGATCAGGCTGAATTTACGGTATTGCGAACAGCCGCGGACGGAACGGTGAGCGGATCTTTTGTTTTACCGGACAATATTACGGGTTGGCGCATTACGGTCGTGGCTGTTTCTCCGGATTTGCGGGCCGGAAACGCCAGAAGCAGAGTTTCCGCGACCAAAGATTTATTTGTGGAAGCTGTTATTCCTCAAGATGTATTGATTTCTGATAAACCGGTCATAAAGATAAGGGCTTTCGGCACTGCTTTAAAAGAGGGTGAGAATATAAAGTATTCAATCGACATACCGTCATTGGGCATCAATAACCAAACAATCGATGGCCAAGCCGACAAGCCGGTTTACCTCGGCGTGGACAATCTGACGCCCGGCAGGCATAAAGCCGTCATCAGTATCAGCGCCGGAGGAAATGTTAAAGATGCCATTGAACGCACGCTGAACATAGTTTCTTCACGTTCCACGCACGATCAAAGGATTGAGATGGAGGTGGCTCCCGGAGCGGTTTTGGGCGAGGTTGGTTTAAATGCGGAAATGGATTTGGTCTTTGAAAGCAAATCCAGAGGATCAGCTCGTGCCAAATTGGAAAATCTGGCCAACCCTTGGTCGGCTCGTTTGGAATCATTGGTGGCCGGCCGTTTGGCACGCGGTTTGTTGGCCGACTATTTTCAGCTTGCCGGAGAATATGAATCTGATTTAAAGATGAGCGAGTATCAGAAGACCGAAGGTGGTTTAAGTATTCTGCCTTACGCCTCATCGGATGCGGCCTTAAGTTCCAAAGTCGCGGCTTCAGGTATTGAAGGCTATGATAAGTCCCGTTTGGCCAATTATTTTTGGTCCATAACTGACGATCCCAAATCTTCCAGAGAAGAATCAATATACGCTTTGTCCGGCTTGGCTTCCTTGGGACAGCCTGTTATTCAGCGCTTGACCATGGCTCTGGAAGAAGACGACTTGTCGTGGCGCGAAACTTTAGCCTTGGTCAGAGGCTTGGATGCAATTGGAGACAGAGAAGCTGCTCGTACCGCCTTTCAGAAGCTGCTAACCAAGGCTGTCTCTCGAGATGGATTCTTGATTTTGGAAGTCAGTGACCGGAAAAGCGAGGTTTTGGAAGCTTCTTCTGAAGCGGCGGCCATCGCCAGGAGCATGGCTTTGCCCGATTCTGAAAAATTAATGGCCTATGTTGAGTCCAATTGGAGCCAGGATGTTTTGACGGATCTGGACAGGGCTATGTATTTGCAGAAACTGGTACCCACTTTGTTGCCGGTTGATGTTCAAATCTCTTATGCCATCGACGCCCAAGTATTTGAGCTTGATTTGAAAAACATCACGGCGCAGTCAGTGAAATTGACAGCCGAAGAAGCGCGTAATTTTAGAGTGACCAGTGTCAACGGACCGGCTACCATGTCTTTCGTTAAACGGGCCGAGGGCGATAAGGCGCAGGTAAGCGACGTCTTGAGCGTCAACCGTGTTTATTCGGGTATTGATGGCCGGCCCATAAATACTTTGACTGAAGGTGATTTGGTGCGCATTACTTTAACTCCAAGTTGGCAGGAGCGCGCCGAAGACGGCTGTTATATTTTGCGCGACAGGTTGCCGGCCGGCATGATGCCCATGTTGAATATCAGTTTCGACCGATACAGAGAAGAGACCTTGTACTATCCTTATGATTTTAAACAGGGCGAAGTTTCTTTTGTGACTTGTAAACAAGCTAAGCCTTACGCCATTTCGTATTTGGCCAGGGTTGTGAGTTTGGGTACCTATACGGCCGGCGGAGCTTTATTGCAATCCATGCAAGCTCCTTCCGTAGCCGCGGTTTCCAGCCCGACGGTTTTGGAAATTAAGTAATCAATATCAACGGCTTCGGTTTTATGTGGAAAGTCAAAATTTGGCTATTGATTATTTTGTCTTGTTTAACAGTCGGCTGCCAGTTTCAAGAACCAAGTAAACCAAATACTGCATACGAAGTTCCGCGCCTAACCGAACCGGTTAATCAGACTTTGCGAGAAGCGCCTATCAGAGAAGTTTTTGTGGATCCGGCGCAATTTTTGGCCGGTAATTCCGTGAGTCATAAAAAAATCAGTTCACAAGCTGTGGCCGGGGTGGTAAACCATCATGTTTTGGCCGCAGATCTTTTGGCTGAATTTTTTAAATCGCTCAAGTTGGCGAGGCCGAATATCACAGCTTTTGTTATTTTATCACCGGATCATTTCAGTCGCGGGCATGGCATTTCGTTGTCGAATTTAGCTTATGTCACGCCCGCGGGCACGGTCCAAATCAACCGGCAAATGTTTCAGACGTTGAAAAATATGGGATATTACGACGGCACGTCCGGACGTCTTTTTGAAAATGAACACGGCGCGGGGGCCTTGATGCCGTTTATTGCCAGGGAATTCCCGGGGGCCGAGGTGGTGCCGATTTTTTTGAGATCTGATGTATCCTTAAAACAAGCTGAACAACTGGGGCGTGATTTGTCAGCCTTGCAGTCAGACGGCTTGATGTTGATCCTGTCTTCTGACATGAGCCATTTTTTGGATTGGAAAACAGCCCTGGCCAGAGATGAACGAACCCTGGATTGGTTGGAAAATATGAATTTTGAAAGATTGAAAAAAGCTTCTGATGCCAATACGGACAGCGGGTCTTCCTTTGCTGTTTTAGAGATATATTTGGCGGAGATTGACGTTCAAAAAAAGAATAGCAATTATGCCTTTCAATTGTTATCGCATAAAAGCAGTCTTGACTATGGTCAAGATCCTGGCAATGTGACCACTTATATAACAGGTATTTGGTATTAAAAAATCCGTCTTGCGACGGATTTTGTTTTGATGAATATCAGACGTCTCCCAATTTAATATTTTTCAAATAATTGACGAATGGTTGATGGAAATCCTTTCTGGCATTGATGCCGTGATGGATGGCTGACAGCAACGGTGTTCTGGTGCCCAGTTTTTTGGATAATTTGAGTCCTTGGCGCGCGGCGGCTATGCCTTCGACCGTGGTTAAGCCCAATGATTTGGGGTCATTGGTTTTGGCTTTAACCAGCATTTCGCCATATTGTCTGTTTCTGCCATGCGGTGACCAGCCCGTGACCAGTAAGTCGCCCAAGCCGGCCAAAGACGGAGCTGATTTGGGATCAGCGCCTGATTTAAGCATCATACCGGCCATCTCGCTGACCGCCATGGTTACTACAAAGGCCTTGGTGTTGGTAGGGTATTTTAAGCCGTCGCAAAAACCCAAGGCAATGGCATAGGCGTTTTTAAGAGCCGCGGCCAAACTAACGCCCGGCAGATCTGAAGACTGCGCGGCTTTGACTTGGTTGGCGGTTAAGATATGTGCCATTATTTGGCGCGCTTTTTTATCTTGGCTGGCTACTACGAAAGCCATGGGCCGGCCCTCGACCAATTCAGTGGCTATGGCCGGACCTCCCAGCATACAAAGTCTTTTTCCTATGCTTGGTGGCAAGATGGCTTGTTCGGCCATAGCTATAGTCTGGCCTGTTTTAACATCAAAGCCTTTGGATAATGAAGCGATAATCAGATCAGATCGCATGTGGGGGATGGCTTGGCGTAAAACCGTCAGAACCGCATTTGAAGGTATGGCTACAATCATTATCTGCGCGTCTTCTACGGCTGTTTGCAAATTAGCAGTAGCTGAGATTGTTTTTGGTAGAGTAACGCCCTTTAAATATTTATCGTTGCGATGTTTGGAATTAATTTGTTTTTCAACTTCAGGTTCAATGCAATATAAAATAATTTCATGTTTTTGCTTTGATAAATGATAGGCCATGGCCGTGGCCATATTGCCGGCCCCAAGTATGGCGATGCGATATTTTTTCATGCGTACAGTTTAACGTATTTGTATCAGGACTGCCAAACCGATCCGGATGACTTATAGGCCTAGTTCCTTTGCCAGACGGTCAGATCATTGTTTTTATATATCTCTGACCAATTATCTTTAAGTAAAGATGAATATCGGCTTGTATTGGCTGGCTGATTGGAGATTAGAATAGAGATAATATTTATGTTTAGAAAATCATTGAAATCATTTGTATTATCAGTTGCCCGCCACCTTTCCAGTTGCCTGGATCTTCCTGGATAGTCAGGCGTCTCATGTTCATGGCCCAGCCAGACTCGGCGTAAAGTTTTAGCCGGAATCCAAAGTGCCAGATCCGGATCGTCGACCAATAATACGGCATCCGAATCGGTTGCTTGTTTGATCATCTCAAGGCCCAGAGCAACATTTTTGGGCTGATAAAACAAAGGCCTGACTTCGCTGTTTGAAACTTGTACGTGCATGAACATGACATATAAAAAAGGCGCGCCAATGTACAGTACGGCCAGCATTAAGCGCATCGAACCGAGGCCGTGTCCGGCCAAGTATTTGTCGTACAGCCACAGCCAAAACGGCAAAGTTAAAAGCGAAAAAGCCGGCATTAAGCCTTGAGTGTATTTGGCTGACCAAGGAAAAGGCAGACTTAAACAGATGAGCGCGGTTGCAATCCAGATCCAGACCCATTGCAAATTTGTTGTTCGGTATTGGTCGAGTGATATTTTTTTTGACCAATACAGAAAATAGCCGGCGATCAAAATCGGCAGTAAGCTGAAAAGCCAGAATGTGGGCCGGTGCAGGTTTAATTGGTTGACCACTAAAAAATGATGGCTGAAATTTTTGTCTTGACCGGCCAGCCATAAAAAGTACAAACCCGCCGGCAACATGGATGATAATATTGTCCCTGCTGATACAGCTCTTTGGGCGAGCCGGCTCTTTTTGATTTGGAGGGTCAGAGCGATCAAAGCGACCAAACTCATGAGTGGGATAAAATATGGATGGAAGGCGGCGAAAAACGCGGCCAAAGGCACGGCCGGGTACAGGTATTTTTTTTGATCTCTGGCCACTATCAGCCAAACCCATCTGATTAACAATAACTGCAAGGATAAAGACAGAATGGCATGCGCGCCGCCCGTTAATAGGGGCGCGATTGACAATTCGCTCGAAACGTCCGGAGGAATGGAGATCAGCATTTTTCCGGTCGACAGGTTGGCAATTATGGCATGGAGCCAGCCCAAGCTCATGCCGTTTAAGATAATCAGTGAAGAAACACGCGCTCGATGTTCATCGGTTGTAACGTGTTTGGCCGTGCCGTAAACAACCAGCCCTAAAACCATGGTTCCCAGCCAGCGCAGAATTTCGTGTGCTTGAATGGCTGATAAACCCAGCCTGACCAAAAATCCGCCTAATGACCAAAAAGCATCAAATCTTAAAACTTGAGGAAAATTATTATACAAATTGGTGAGCCATAGTGAGTGCGCTCCCTGTTCCAAATAGTTTAAATACACCGGATAGTCAACGGCGTTTAAAACCAGGTTACCCATCCAAATCATGCCCGGCGGAGTTTTAATAAGCATGATCAACATGGCGGTCAGCTGAAAGGCGATCATTAATCCGCCTAAAAACAAACCGAAGCACCAGTTTTTCCATAACTCACGCGCGGGGAGCCAAGTCATGGCTTTATTTTAGAGGCTTAGCCGGAGAGAGTCTATTGGCTTGACCAGACGTTGATATCATTTTGTGTAAAAATTCTCTGCCATTTTTCATCAGCCAAGTCCGTAACAAATGATGAACGCGAAGCATTGGTGGAGATGATTATCGAGATACTGCGGTCGTTTAAAAAATTATTGAATATCTTAGCATCGGACACATTCAGCCAAGTATTGAAGTCCGATAATTTACGGTCAAAATCAGGAGATTCATGGTGATGCCCCAACCAAACATATTGTCCTGTAAAAGCCGGAGTTAAATAATTAATCCAGCCATCCGTGGTTATGATCATTGTATTTTTTGTCGATCGATTCTCCAGATATTTCCAGGCCGCTTTTAAATCATTTGAAACATAAAAATAACGGGCAAAAAATGGGTCGCGTGTCAGGTGGATTTGTGTTTGAATCAGATGGATGTATGGAAAAGCCAAAAAAATTATTAAGGCTGCTTTGAGAGGGAAGATTGTTTTTTGAGCCTTTATTTTGTCATAGATAAATAACCAGCAGGGCAGGGTGACTAATATCAAAGCCGGCAATAAGCCTTGAGTGTATTTTCTGGTCCAAGGCAAGGGCAGAAGCATGCAAATGATAGCCGAGATCAACCAGATTATTACCCAGTTGAGTTTATGGACGTTGATATATTCAAGCCAGAGTGAACGTTTGGAGTACAACCAAGCCAAGGCCAGTGCAAATGGCCAAAGTGTAATGACCCAAAAATACCAGGCATCCAAAGGCAGTTGATTGATTTGCAGGTGGTGATTTTTGAACGAGGGATTATGCCAGGCTAGCCACATAAAGTAACCGGCACCCGGGATAGCTGAACCGATAAGTAAACCGGCACTGATGAATTTATTAAAATCGATTTTTTTATTGATGGCAATCGATAGGCTGATTAGAGCGATCAAAGCGTATACAGGAATAAAATAAGGATGGAAAAAGGCGATGTATAATATCGCGAAAGCGGTCGGGATAAGTTTCTTTTTATTATCGAGTACCAGAATCTCCCAGATCCAGCGCGTAATCAATAATTGGAGAGCTATGGATAGCAAGCCGTGTGCTCCTCCGGTTAAAATCGGGGCTATGGCCAGTTCCGTGGCCAGATCAGGTGAATCCACGGAGCCCGGGGTCCAGCTTTCGGTTAACCCCATCCAAACTGAATACAGCCAGCCCGTGCTTAATCCGGATAGCATGAGCCAGCTTGTGACGCGAGCCCGTTTTAAATCCGGGCTACTCGTCTTGGCTGTGGCCCACACGGCTAAGGCGAGTATCAAAGTCCCCAGCCAGCGCAGTATTTCGTGGGTCCAGACGGCTGATAAACCAAGCAAGGTCAGTTTGCCGCCCAATGACCAAAAGCCGTCAAAACGAGGCAGATAAGAATCATGGTCAAAAAGATTGTACACAAGCCATGAGTGTTTGGTTTGATTGATATATGACAAATAGACCGGGATATCTCCGGTATTAAAAACACCGGTACCGATCCAAGAATAACCATGAGGTTGATTGATAAGTATCAATCCGGTCAAAATTAATTCAAACAACAACAAAACAAAGAACAGGCATAAGGCGAAATTCCATTCGTGCCAAATTTTTATAATTTTTGCCTGCGCGGTCAACACACTTATTGTTTAATGAGAGGCACGACTATGCGATAGGGGAGTTCATAGCCGTCGATCAGCCTGGTGGTTTCGGCAATAACGGCAGGAACCATGAATTCATGGAGAGAATTTTGCTCTTTGGGCAGTCTGACAAAAGCAAAGTCAATTTTATGAACAGTTTTATCTCCCGGCAGGGGCCCGGACAATCCTCCTTGCTGAATCAGATCTTTCATCTCTTCTGAAGTGATGGCCGGATAGTCAGATCGTTGGGGGTCAGAGGGCAGGTATATCCAGCCTGATTCAGGTTGGCCAGTGGCCGCGTTGACTATAATTTGTCCGCCATATTCGGGCGCGCCATCTCTGCCAACCACATTCCAGCCGTCAATTAGTTTTTCAAAAGAAACAGGTATGCGCGCGGGATAGGCTTTGACACAGCCAGCCGTATAACTATCCGGCAATTCCGGCAGAGCGGTGTAGAATAAATCTTTGGAATTATTTAAATTTATCATCTGTTGTCTGATATCCGCGGGCACGCAACCGTCTAATTGATCAAGTTTTTTCAGCCATTCGGACCAGCGCGGAATTATTTGTATGTTTTTCAATCTTCTTTCATTGATACCATGTTGTTTCAAGAACATGTCAACCGAATCCAACAACCTGGTTTGTCCCAGCCAATTATCCAAAACAGCCTCTGCCGGTTCAGCTGAATTGTCAGTGAAAGAAATTTTTCGGTCATTGGAAAAAAATTGCCAGATAACTCCGCTTTGGTTGGTCCAAGTCAAGTTGTAATTAAGGTTTTGAGTTTGATTGCCGATCAGCCCGGCCGGCAGGCCGATGGCTTGAGTTAAATTTTGAAATTCAGTGGTTTTCAGATTGGTGGCCGGCAATCTGAGTACAGCGATGGTTGGTTGCAGGCTGGGCAGGGTGGCCTTAAAAGTCATTTGGTTCAAGTCTTGAGCTTGGGAAATTTGAATTTCTGGCAATTTTCCAAAGCCCTGATATTGAGCGGCTACGGTTTCGGTTTGATCGGCCGCCCCCAATTGTTCAGCTATTTTGGGCACGGTGATGGGCTGGTAACAGCCCGAGCCGGCCAAGACCAGCCCCAATATCAGGAAAGACCAGAATTTATTTTTCATACCCGTTTATTATAGCGGTTTGAGCCAATCTTGACACGCGGCCGGTTCTGTCATATATTCCTAGTCACTAACTAGGTTATTTTATGCCCAACTCATTATTCAGAGTATCGGCGCGCAACCATGCGGGCATGATCCTGATGACGCAAATTGCCGCTTTGGGGACTGGTCCGGTCAAAAGCCTGCCCGGGGTTGATTATGTTTCCTTGAAAGAAGTGTCTGAACGCATGGGGCTGTCCCAAGGTTTTTTGGAAGAAATTGCCACTTTGTTAAAAAAGGCCGGTTTGATTAAGGCTCGCAAAGGTCCGGGAGGGGGTTATCGCTTGTCCAGGCCGGCCAATAAAATCACGGCCGAGCAAATTTTGGTAGCCCTGGAAGGTCCGATTAATCTGGTCGAGTGCCACGGGGGAGCTTGCCCGGTAGCCGAGCTGTGTTCTTCCAAGGCTTTGTGGAATTTTTTGCAGCAAGATATTTTAAAATCTTTAAAAAAAACCACTTTGGATAAAATGCTTGATTAATATGCTTAATAAAATGAAACAGCAGACAAAAGACAAAAACAAGAAGTTAAAACCGGCTAAAAAAATTACCCGGCCGGTTTTGGCTTATTTGGATAACGCGGCGGCCACCTCTTTGGATAAGCGGGTACTCAAGGCTATGACGCCGTATTTTTCCGATATTCCGGCCAACCCGTCTTCTTTGCATGCTCCGGGGCAAGCGGCCAATGCGGCTTTAAAGCGGGCCAGGAAATCCATAGCCGAGCATCTTAACGGGCACGAAGATGAGGTAATTTTTTGTTCCGGCGGAACCGAATCTGATAATTTAGCTGTCCTGGGCACTATCAGCGCCGCCGCGAAGTTTATTAAAACCAACCATGGAGCCGATGCCGTCCCGCACGTTATAACCACGGCCATCGAACATCATGCTGTTTTGGAGCCATTATTGCACTTGCAAAAAACAGGCGTCATAGAATTGTCTTTGATTCATTCGGATAAAGAAGGGTTGATAGCGGCTGATGATGTTATATCGGCCGTAAAAAAGACCACGGTTTTGATTTCGGTCATGTACGCGAATAATGAAATCGGTACGCTTCAACCGATCGCGGACATCGGCAGAGGTATCTTAAAATATCGCAAGCAAAATAACAGTGCTTATCCGTATTTTCATTCTGACGCATGCCAGGCCGCCGGTTATTTGGATTTGAACGTGGAAAAACTGCATGTTGATTTACTGACTTTGAACGGCGGCAAGATTTACGGACCCAAGGGCACAGGTCTGTTATTCGTGAGGCGCGGAACCAAGATTGGAGCTCAAATTTTAGGCGGAGGTCAAGAAAAGGGTCTGCGTTCGGGCACGGAAAATGTTCCGGGTATTGTGGGCTTGGCCAAGGCGCTGGAAATTGCGCAACAGGAACGTATTAAGGAGAGTACTCGTTTAACCGTGTTGCGTGACAGGCTGATAAAGGGACTGCTCAAAATACCCAAGAGTCGATTAAATGGACATCCGATTATAAGACTGCCCAACAACGTCAACATTTCATTTATGGATATCGAAGGCGAGGCCGCTATGTTGTATTTGGATGCCAAGGGCATTGCTTGTTCCACGGGTTCGGCCTGCGCTTCAACATCCTTGGATCCATCGCATGTCATCTTGGCTTTAGGCATGTCTTATGAAGCCGCGCATGGATCTTTAAGATTTTCACTTGGCCGCCAGACTACTCGGGAGCAGGTGGACCGGGTTATAAAATATTTGCCTGGCATTGTCGAAAGACTGCGTTTGATCAGTCCCGTGTCTTTGGATATGTCTCATTTCACGAATAATCAATAACTATGAATCAGTCACAAAAGCCATTGGATATCACGGCCCGCCAAAGCGGACAGAGTGGATTTTATTCGGACGTGGTGAAAGAGCATTTTTTTCATCCGCAAAATTTCATGGAGAATGAAGAGGGTTATGAGGCGGACGGCATGGGCATGGTCGGCTCTCCGGCTTGCGGGGACGTGATGCGTGTTTGGATAAAAGTCGATCCGCAAACTAGCCGGATAACGGATTGCAAGTGGAAGACTTTTGGCTGCGCTTCAGCTATTGCATCTACTTCCATGATGTCAGTCATGTTGACTGAAAACGGCGGGATGACCTTGGATCAGGCCAGGAATATCAAGCCGCAAGACATTATGGAGAGATTGGGCGGGTTGCCGGTACGCAAAATTCATTGTTCTGTTTTGGGGGACAAGGCCTTGCGCATGGCCATCAATGACTATTACCGCCGGCAGGGTGAAATTGATAAAATTGAAATCGAGCAGGGCAGGGTCATTGATAAAGTTTTGAAAATTACGGATCACGACATAGAAGAGGCGGTGCTCGAAGGAGCTGACACTTTGGAGAAGGTACAAAATAAAACTAAAGTGGGTACGGGTGATCCGAGTTGTATTCCCGAGGTTGAGCAATTGATCAGATTTTATAAAGAAAAATATTTTGGCTAGTTTTTTGACAGTTTACTCCTTGAGTTTTAGACTGGTGCCATATGACAAGCAAAATTTCCAAAATTCATGTGGATCGAGATCTGTGCATCGGAGCCGCGCCGTGCGTAACCGTGGCGCCCGGAGTTTTTCAACTGGATGATGAGAATAAAGCCATCGTAGTGGATGCGACCGGAGCGGACGATGATACGATTTTACTGGCCGCTCAATCCTGCCCGGTGCAAGCTATTGTTTTGTTTGATGAACAGGGCAATCAAATTTATCCGGAAGTATAAAAATACCCGCAGTGCAGTCTGCGGGCGAGGGTCTATGAAGCGCGTTCAGCGCTTCATTTTTTTGGCCTGAAATCATCCAGCAGGTCTTCAAGCAGAGAGTCACGGAAGGAGAAATCAGTTGCTTGTTCCGGCGGAGCGGCCGGTTCCGGCGGGCGGACCGCTTCCCAGGTTTTGGTTTGGAGCAGCCGCTCAAAACTATCAACGCTGGAGGCGGGAGGTACGCTGATGGGCGGAGGCCTGGGCTCGTCGCTGTCCGGTTTGTACGGCAGAGTGCCTCTTTGACCGGTCGAAGGTTCTTCGTCCGGATCCCAACAGCTTGGTGAGGCCGTCGGATCTCCTATGGACTGAGGAGCGTTTTCCAGAGCTTTGGCGATTTCCCACTCGGTCAGCGTACCGCGGTCGAACAAGGCGCGCGCCGCCTGCGGGTGAGCTTGTTCATAAGCCTGCGCGTCCGCGGCCATCTGCGCTCGCAGTCGATCGATCTCTTCGAGCAGGGGTTTGACGCGCGGCGCCAGTTTATCCCAGGGGCAGACTTTGGACAGAGTCAGAGCTTTTTCAGCTGCAGTCAGTTGCCGTTTGGCTTCTGACGCCGAGTTCTCGGCCTTGATGACCCGCGTTTCCAGTTCCGCGATTTCTTCGCGCATGGATTCAATGAGCCGAGATTGAGACCTTTGTTCTCTGGCTCTTTCAGCAGAACTTTCTTCAGCTCGTTGATATTCGTAGATCATGCGGCTGTCTGACAGCGCGGTATTGCGCGCCGTCATGCACATGATCAGACTCAAGATGTGGAGCAGGGCTTCTCTTTTGTGAGGCAGGCTACTGTCATCATAACGCACCACCACCGTCCTGCCCAAGGCTCGGTAACGCACGCGCAGGCCAAGTTCATCCGCGGTGCTCATTTCGCTAGAGGGATGAAGGCAACCGCTCGTGGTAATGGTGCCTAATCGGACAACTCGGTTTTCTCCCGGAATGTTAACATCCGTTTCCTTCTGAATCGATCCTTGGCGGATAACCCAGAGTCTGGTGTCAGAAGGCTCGAGATCGATCAGCGATCCATCTTCGTAGTAAGCGATTTGGGCTTGCTGATCGGTTTTGGTGCCCGGCTGGGGAGCGGGCGATTTTCGTTCCATGATTAACCTCTTTTTGGAAAAAGCGGTTTGGTTTTTGTTCCGGGCCAATGGCCCAAGGGGCTGATTATACAGTTCTTTAATGCTTTGTCAATACCATGAGCGCGTTAAAATCAGTTTTTATTTAAAACAAAAATATTGCGCCTTAAATGTTGTCCAGCTCTTTCGTAATATAAAATTGTTTGCGGGTTGTAGTCCGCGATAGGATTGATAACCTTAAAACCCAGGTCCGAGAATTCGTGAACCACGGACGGGGTTATGATTTCTTTGCCCGCCTTAAAAGAAGGCATGATGATGACCAAGCGGGCATTTTTTTTAAGTAAGGGTTTGAGGTGTGATAAAGTTTTTTGCCAGAGATCGGAAATTTTTTCAGCATTCTTTTTAACTTCCCGCGCATTTTCATGCCCGTGCAACGGGGGTCCGAGCCAGCCTTCGCTCACCACGCAATTTATGGACTTGACGGGCAAGTGCTTGGCTAATTGCTTGACATCAGAAATAATAAATTTAAAACGAGAGAGTTCTTCCCGGTGCAGTATTTTTTCTTTGATCAGCCACTCCGTATTTTTGAGGGAGTCATGGATTTGTTTTTCTTCAATATCACTGCCGATGAGGCGCTCTGACTTGGTGGCCAAGGCCGCTTCCATCAATATGGTACCCGAGCCGCAGAACGGATCCAGAAGAGTGTCTGATTTTTTGATGCCCGCCAGATTAACCATGATGCGCGCCAGCTTGGGAGGCAGCATGCCGGCCTTGTCGTTTCTAAAAGGGCGTCCATAATCACGTAAACTCCAGGCGTCCGCGTTTTGCACCTGTTCTGTCCGTCCCACAAAAACTTTGTCTTGCGAGATAAGCAAGCACAGATCCGTGTTGGGAGGGGTCGTCAGCCGGCATTTGGCCACCGCGGCCGGGGACAAGTCATCTTGTCCTTTGCCCGTTACCCAGCGCACGCTCCAACCCTTGGCCCGCAAAGCCTTTTTGATTTGAATAGGATAATTTTTATATTTGAGTCTGGTTTTTTGGCTGTTGGCATAGATGGTACAGCCAAAATCCAGGGCGCCGGTTTCTTGACCTTGCCCCATCAGATCGGCCACAGCCTGGGGCGAGGCGTCGGATATGCTAAGGGTTTTTATAATTCGGCCCAGTTTGACCGTGCCTCCCAGCAGGTTCATGGCAGCATCCGGTTCCCAGTCTTGTTCAAAAATGGCGAAATTATGGCCTAAAACAGGCTTTTTGATGGCCGGGTAGCAGGTCAGCAGTTCGGCCAGGCTCAAGCTCGGGTGATTGCCGAAAATCGTGAAATTTAAGCTCATATTTTGCAGTCTTTTTGGTTGGGGTCATCATAGCAAATCAGCCGTAGTCTGTCAGTTGACTTTTCTGCTAAGATATGGTGGGCTATGCCTGTCAGTTGCGCTGAAAAATCAGCGTAACATCGTTACTTCGACAACTAGGTACAAACCCGGCCCGGTGCCGGAAACGGAGGCTGATAATGGTACACCTCTACAAAAAAGCAGGCACGTTCATCGTCATGCTGGTCATCTTGCTCGTGTCTGCCAAGGCATGGGCGCAAGAGGTGATCGAACCCCACACCTGCGACAAGCCGTGTGTGGGGGTCTTGGACAGCCAAGCGGAGATTGAGGGCAAACACTTCGCTCTGATCACCATCACCAGCTACAAGGGCTGTGCTCACGAAAGGCGTTGCGAATTGCGCGATGCCTATCATCAGTTTCCCATCGTGGGATTGGATGGTGAGCGTTTGTCCATGCAAGAGTGGTTGCGCAGTGTCTACGCGGCCAACCAGGGACTCCGTCCTACCGTGTTGCGCGGCTGCGTGACTACTCACGATAAGAACCCCCCTGAGTTCGCGGATGAGGTCGAGAAGGCCTTCTGTAAAACCGGCGTGGTCAATTACTTTGCCGTGCCCAGCAATGGCTGGCGAGCTACGATTAAGATCCCGCAGAAGCCCATGTTGACCAATGAACAGCGTGTCATAGAATTGGCACAGGTGGCTTGTGCGGCCTTAAGCACAGTGGAGGGTTCGAATCCGGTTGATGTAGCTTTGAAACGGTGCGATCAGAATTATGATCTCATCGGCGCGGGCGTGGTGATTTCACCTTCTCAAGATGACACGACTTCATCTCCGGATACGGAAACCGCGGAACCGGCCAAGGAGACTTCTGAATCTGCCGCTTCCAAAGCGGAGCTGGAGAGCCGTCTGCGCGAGTCTCAATCGTTGGTTGATGGTTTGCGCCTCAAGGAACAGCAGGCTTCGCAGGCACTCGAGCGTGAACGTAACCACAAAACCTTCTGGTTTGTGGTGACCGGTATCATGCTCTTGGCCGCGGCTTTCTTGTTCTACTTGCTGGTACGCACCACCAAGGCGAGCCGGAAGTTGAGGGACCAGCTCCAGAAGGAGCGTAGTCAGCCGACCTCGCCGCCCAACAACCAGCGCATCCGGGAGCTGGAAGAGGCTCTGCTGAAGGCTGAGCGCCAACTCAATCGTCAGGTCGAAAAAGACCGCCAGGTCATCGAAGATGAACGCTCCGCGGCCAAGAAGAAGTTGGAAGAGCTCAAGGCCGAGAACACGTCCGTGCGCGAAGAACTGGCTCGCAAGAATCGTGAGCTGGCTGATTCACGCAATCTCTACGTAGCCACGGACAGCGACAACCAGAAGCTGTTGGCGGCCAACAAGTACTTGGAGTCGGAAAACTCCGGCTTGGCGGCTGAAAATCAGCGTCTTCGAGAGCTGATGGGACGCGAGTCTGCTGAAAAGCAGGCTGTGAGTATGCGTGCCAATCAACTGCAAGATGAACTGAACAGGCGCTCCAATACCTTGAACGGGTTGGGCGCCGTATCAGCTGACATGGCTCACACCGAATCCGGGCTGGACGATCTCAAACAGCAGGTCAAGAGTCTGCTGATTGAGAAAGGGGCGTTGGAGTCGGAAGTCAAGCGGCTCCTGGCCGAGAACGGAGCCCAGGATGTGCGGCTCCAGGAAGCCGCGGTCGAGATTGAAATCAAGGCCGAGCGCATTCAAGAGCTGGAGGAGCGCGTGACGGACCTGGAAGAAGGGTCGTCTGTGCGTGAGCTTCGGGAGGAACTGCGCAAGGCTCATGAGTTTGCCAAGCAGGCTCATGATTTGGCTCAAGAGCTGGACGCGCAAGCCAAGATAGCGGATGAGGAATTCGTCCGTCACTTGGCCGACCGAGACGATCAGATCTCGGATCTCCAGGCTCGCAACGAAGAGCTGGAAAAGGCGCTTAAGAGCGCCAATGACAACACGCCCAGTAGCCCCACCACTGAGAGTCCCGTTAGCCCCACCACTGAGAATCCCGCAGCCCCCGTGCTTCAAGCGACCAAGGAGACCGTGAATCAGATTCACGATCAACTGCTGTCTTGGATCACGGTTTTGCGCCGTGTATCCGACCTCAAGAACAATTTGGCGGTTTACGAGCGCACGCTTGCGCGTCTGGACCCCCCCAAGGGCGAAGACGACGAATACGCGCTCGAAAATCGTGCCGGGCTGGAACGCAAGATTTCGGCCACGCATGCCGAGTTGGCACAAGCTCAAGAAGAGCTTCGGGCCAAGGAGCGAGAACTGGCTGAATTGGGAGCCGACCGCTTGACCATCCGTGAGCTGGACGTGGAGGCCGGTGAGGTCTTCACGCGCTACACGGATCGTCTGGTAGATCTGGAGTTCCTGATCGACGGGTTGAACGAGCGCATGCGTGTCGCTCCCAGCCCGTCCAAGGATCAGCCGATCGTGGAAGCTTTCCATGCCACGGTGCCCCAGCTGGTGGTGCTCCTGGGCGGCAACCCCGACATTGCCGAGGACGCGGCGCCCGTGGACGTTTTGAGCCAGGTCGTGGATCTGGCTGAAGCGCGTAATCGGGAGGCATCCAAGCTCGCCCAAGAGCTGGACAAACAGCGCCAGCTGAAAGAAAAGGTCATGCAGGCCTACAGACTGGTGGTCGGCGCTGATTTTGACCCGGATGAAGCGGAACCCATGTCTAGGGATTTCGGCAGCGGCGAAGGCCGTCCATCTCTGCCGCTGGTTCCGTATGTCAGCTATGCCGGAGGCTCTCCGCGGATTCCGGAAACCATACGGCCGGATTCGCGCCGGCCCTTGCCCCGGCCGGAGTCTGATTCGGATGTGCCGAAGCCCAAAGCCGGCAATGACAAGTGACCCGAGCGCTGATGTCCGATTCAGCGCTTTCTCAAGACCCTCGCGATCGTTCTGATCCGAGGGTCATTTTTTATCCCTAAAACAGGCCCGAATCTTGACGTTTTGGGCCGGATCCACTATGGTATAGGCCATAATTATTATATTTCTTGCAGGCCGTGACTCCCCATTTTTCGTGTTTCGGAAGGTGGTCAGAGTTTCCGCGAACAGCGGACGTGCAAGCCGGTATGAGACTCTACGAGTTACTCTACATCATTCCCGCCACTTTGACGGACGACGAAGTCAGTCAGGTGGAAACCGACATTCAGGCGTTGATTCAGCGCTATGGCGGTGTACCCAAAGAGAGCCGACGTTTGGGCAAATTTCGTCTCACTTATTTAATTAAAAAAGTCAGACATGGTCATTATGTTTTGGTCTACCTGGAAGCCGAACCGGCTGACGTGGCCAAGATTAACGAAGCTCTGCGCATTCACGAGAAGGTTTTGCGTCATTTGATTCTGCGCGCCGACGAAGCCGGCGGTCAAGAATTTAATTTGGTGCAATTCCAAGAGGTGGTAGTGGACGGTTCAGCTGGTACTGGCAAACGCCGCAAGTCTGATACGGATAAGAGTAAAGCCGCCGACGACGTAAAAGCGGCCGCCGAATTGGAAGATGCCAAAGACGATGAATCCAAAGAAGATGATGAAGTTGATGAGACGGTTTCCGATAAGGTCTCGGGCAAGGAAGACGAGGTCTTAAAAATCAGCGCCGACGAACTGGATAAAAAGATAGACGCCGCTTTAAGCGAAGAGACCAAATAATCAACATTCAATCTTAAGCTACCAATATTCATTATTACAAAGTATTTGTCTTCAAGCGTCGATTGATTGTATATTGAATATTGATAATTGATAATTAAACTTTAAAGTATGTCCATGAGTCTTAATCGCGCCACCATCATCGGCAACCTCACCCGCGATCCTGAACTGCGCAACACTTCGAGCGGGCAAAGCGTAACCAATTTTGCGGTAGCCACTTCTTCCCAATGGGTGGACGCGGCCGGTCAAAAACAAGAAAAAACCGAGTACCATTCCATTGTGGCCTGGGGCAAATTGGCCGAGATTTGTTCGCAATATCTGTCCAAAGGACGCAAGGTTTTTGTTGAAGGCCGTCTGCAGACCAGAGATTGGGAGACTCCGGATGGTCAAAAAAGACAACGTACCGAGATTATTGCCGACAACATGATTATGCTGGATAAGGCCGGTCAGGGATCACCCATGCCCGCCTCATCCAATAAAGCATCTGAACCGGCCATGGATCCGGGTGTTGGAGACCAAGAGATTAGGATTGAAGACATTCCATTTTAAACAACCATCTTATGAAAAAGAAAACTCCTCATATCTGTCAGTTTTGTCACGCCAACGTCACGCACATAAATTACAAGGATACCAATACTTTGCGCCGCTATCTGTCTTCATTCGGCAAGATCGTGGCCCGCAAGCGTTCCGGTGTGTGCAGCTGGCACCAAAGAAAACTGTCAACCGCCATTAAGCGTTCGCGTTTCATGGCCCTTCTGCCCTTTGTGGTCAGATAAAGAAAAAAGACGCTCTGATAAAGAGTGTCTTTTTTTAATTTTGCGCGTGTGGTTATATGATTAACATATGAATGAACAATCATTGCCGGAAAACCGTCCTTCCACGGACGAATATTTTTTGGAGATTGCCCGTGTGGTGGGCAAGCGGGGCACGTGCGACCGCGGGCGCATAGGTGTGGTCCTGGTGAGAGATAAAAGAATCTTGGCCACTGGTTATGTGGGTTCTCCCATAGGCATGCCCCATTGCGATGAGGTGGGCCATGAGATGAATAAGGTCATCCATGAAGACGGCTCTGTCAGCCAGCATTGCATCCGCACTTCGCACGGTGAGATCAACGCCATTTGCAACGCCGCGCGCTATGGAGTGGCTATTGACGGGGCCACTTTGTATGGCAAGTTTGAGCCATGTTATACTTGCGCCAAGGCTATTATCAACGCGGGCATCAAGCGTGTGGTTTGCGAAAAGCAATACCACGCGGCCAGCGAAACCAGGCGTTTGTTTCAGGAAGCCGGTATTGAATTGGTGGTGGTGACGCCCGAGGTGGAACAATATGAAAATCAATAATTATTTATAAATTCATATGCTTAGTTTTGAAAATGCGTCGTCCGAAAGGCGAACTCTGCGCCCTTCCAAAGACGAAATACAGGAAGCTTACGACGAATCGGTAAAGCGCCAGCTCGAAGTTTTTACCAAAAATTCAGGAGAATTTATCAATCAACTGAACTTGTTAAGAGGTTTTGCCAAGGGTGGATACGAAAAGCATGAATCAAAAGATGAGGCTGAAAAAAATGTGCTTGAAAATTTTAAATCCAAAGCCTTTGTGGAGTATTATGGCGCGGACAGCAAAGAACAAATTGAGGCTTTGACGCAGGTCTTGGATATACCGCCGGCCATAGCTCAAGTCTTGCGCGACAGGGTTTATCGCTTGGCCGAAGAAATAGTTCCAACCTTAAAGTCAGATGCGTCAGATCTTGAATCAAAAAATGATTACGAAGTTTTGGAAGAAAAAGAAGCCATGGATCTTCTGGCTTCGGCCAAGATAGATTTGCAGAGTCTGGAGGAAGAGTATAGTGGCCTGTTAAAAAATGCCGAGTCGGATAAGCAGAAAGAAACTTATGTCAAAGTTTTGGAAGAATGCCATGATTTGCATGATAGGCTGACGAATTACCATGCGGATGCGATTCAGCAGTTTAGTAGTATACGATCGGCGCATGGTTTGGGAGACGCGGAAGGCAACTTATTGATTTTAAAAAAGAATTTGAAATTTCTTTTGCAAGACATTGATCGTCTGGTAGAAGAAAAATCAAATCCTGAAACATTGAAAGAAGTTGATATCGAGTCGGGAAAAACCAAGGATATACCGCCAGCCTTAGGCGATTGGTCTGACCTATAAAAAAAGAAACCCAGTTTAGTTCTGGGACGAGCAGAGCTTTTGGGCTCTGCTTTGCATTTCTTTGAGGCTGGCCAGCAGGCTCCGATCCCGCGCCTCCGGGTGCTCAATCAGTTGTTCGATCAATTGGCTGATGGCATCGGGCGTGAAGCTGTTCGGAAAGTTGGTGCTGTAGAAAGAGGCGAGATCCGGTTTGACCAAGACCAAGCTTTCAATCTCCAATACCAGCTTGGCCAGCTCCATTGGCTGGAACGCTTGCTTCAGGATCCGGTTGTGACAGTCGAAGTGGTAACAGCGGCCATCAGAGAACTTGCCGCCCTGGTACCGAACGACCGGCTTGGCGCAATAATCGCAACTACCGAGAATGGTCGGACGTGCCATGTGTTACCTGCTTTCTGTGGCGGGCTCGGTCCAGCCCGAGCGATTAAACAGCATGGCAAGATTAGGCCGGTTTGTCAAGCCATGATGGTTCTTTGGCTTTACAAAAGCCTGTTTTTATGCTATGATTAACACAATAATTATAATAATTTGTCTTAAATATGCCAAATTTTGGTGAAGGTCCTGAAGTTCCAAGTCCCATGGATTCACCGACCCATGTTAAACCGGTGGAACCAACCCACGAAGTCCCGCCTGAAGAGGCTAAAGAATTTGAGCGTAAATTGATTGAAGAATGGGATGGTCCGCAAGCCATGTCTTCTGAAGAAGCTGTTACCGGGGTTATGGCTCAAGAGCCGAGTTTGGAAGATCCGCAGAGGCGGGAGGCTATGGAAGAAGAGCTGAAAGAATCATGGTATCCGGGCAAGCCGGATGAAGATGAACCAACGTTAAAAAATACACCGGAATAACACATTCCGGTTTTTAAATTAACCGAATAAATTTATGATGGAAAAATTTTTCGCGACTTTGAGGGGCATGGTTGCTCCCCAGAAGACCGAGCTCAAAGAAGCTGAAACCTTGGAGTCTCCGACTTTGGACGCTCCTACTCTGCAAACCGAGCAGACCAAACAGTTCAACGCCTTGCCGGATTTAACTGATCAGGCTGAAGAGTTGGTTGAAGAACCGCCAGTCGCCTTGGGTCCTGAAGATATTATTTCGGAAATGCCGGAAGCGGTTGACCAAGAGGCTCAAACCTTTAAAACCGACAAAACCATTGAACTGGAGCAAGAGGCTTTGGCTGCCAAGGCCCCTACTTTTAAAACAGAAGAGACCATGGAACTGCAGGCTGAAAAAGCGGTAACTTTTAAGACCGGTGAAACCATAGCCAGAGATGAAGCGGCCGCCTTAGAAAAAATGCCGACACTGCGCGATTTGAATAAAGGTTACATGGAGTATGATCAGATGCATTCGCGGGTGACTGATTGGCTGAAAAAGATCGATGAATTGTTGGTCAAGCCGGGTGCTTTGGAAGAGCTGAATTCGCTTAAACAATTGGTGGAAAATGTAAAACAAAAAGTTGAAGATCAGCTTGATGTCGAGCAATATGGCATTGCCAAGTCAGAGCCGGGTGCCGCTCCCTTTAAAATTGAAGTGCCCGAAGAATGGTTTGAGGTGGAAGCCCGGTTAAACGAGATAGCGGAAGCTGAAAAAGTTGGCGGTACCATCAGATCCGCGGCCGAAAAAGAACCGCCCACTTTAAGCCAAGCGGCCTAACAGTCAAATAAATAAAATTGCCCCCCATCCTTCAGATGAGGGGCTTTTTAGTCTGCTTCCGCCATCAGCCGAATCATGTCAGATTCGACTCTTGCTAACAGCTCGATCAGGTCACTTTTGACCTCGTCGGGCAGGGATTGCTGGGCGACCATGAGAGAGGCGCGCCTTACGAACTCCAGATAATTTTCCAGAGACATGCGCCCGATGTACTCGCAGGCCAGCGGGATTATCGACTCGCGGGGGGCCGGCACTTTTCGGCATAGCATGGAGTATGCTTCCAGCCACAGGTCGTGGCACTTGGATTCGTTCAACTGCCGGCGCGTGCTTTTTTGCAGGCAGGCCCGATGCACTCGGGCGCCGATTCCCTGCGCGCTTTCCCGGCCCGGCTTCATGGCTCGTCTGCAGATATCGCAGTAAGCGCGGTGCAAGCTTATGACGCTGGCGGGTCGCCTTTTTTTTTTGGGTGTTCATGGCACACCTCTGTGTTAGGGGGCGGAGCTGACCCCGCGTGCGCGGAGCCAACAAACGACCTTGGCAGAAAACCGAGGATTTGTCAAGATAGGGGCCTATGGATTTGGCTAAACTGCGTCAGCGTTCAAAAATCATCAGACTGATCAGGCAATGGTTTGATGAGCGTGATTTTACGGAAATGCATACCCCTCGCCTGGTGGCTCTGCCCGGGCAGGAGCCTTATTTGGAGCCTTTTTGGACACGTGTCTTTGAAGATGATGGACGCTCGCATGAAGCAGCTCTGATCACTTCGCCTGAATATGCCATGAAGCGTCTTTTGGCCGCTGGCATGGATAGAATTTACGATTTGGGTCCATGTTTTCGTAATCATGAGCCTTGGGATGGCACGCATGATCCGGAATTTTTGTTGCTTGAGTGGTATCGCCGTAATGCGGGGATTGATGATTTGATGAGAGATACGGAAGATATGTTGAAATTCGTCTCTGAAAATTTAACCGAATCCGCGGCCGCTTTTCAGTATCAAGAATTCAGGCGTTTGACCGTCGAACAGGCCTGGCGGCAATATGTTAATATTGAATTGGTCGATTATTTAAACGACAGGCAAGCTTTGGCTGATTTGGCTGAGCATCAATTTGAACAGACGGTGACGGTTGAAGATGATTGGGATGATGTTTATTTTAAAATATTTTTATCTTATATCGAGCCAAGATTGGGCATGGAACAGCCCACTTTTTTGTATCGTTATCCCGTCAGCCAAGCGTCCTTGGCCAGAAGATCGGCTGATGATCCGCGTTGGGCCGACAGAGTGGAGCTGTATGCGGGCGGTTTGGAGTTGGCCAATGGTTTCGCGGAATTGTCAGATGCTGACGAACAGCGCCGGCGTTTTTTGGATGAGCAAACGCTCCGTCAGAAAAATCATAAAAAAACATGGCCCTTGGATGAAAAATTTTTGTCTGTCTTGCCCGCCATGGGCAATGCGGCCGGTATAGCTTTTGGTGTCGACAGATTAGTGATGTTGTTAACCGGAGCGGCTAGTATTAATCAGGTAACTCCTTTTTCTGCCTGTGAACGTTTATTGCCGGAATAAAGATACTACCGCTGGACAAGAGTTCGTTGTTTTAATTATACTGTGGCCATTCACAACCAGATCGGCGGAATTAGTACAATGGCAGTATGTCAGCTTCCCAAGCTGAAGACGCGGGTTCGATTCCCGTATTCCGCTCCAATAGTTTTCATAAAAGCGAGTCCGGTTGCTGTTCAGATCAAGTCGGCGTTGGCCGATTTTGTTTTTGACTATTTATATAATAAGCTCTAACATATTCATCTGTCAGAAGTCGTCGTTCTTTGAGCGGAGGCTGAAATGAGCAGCGTGTCCGTTGTGTTGAGGGATACTGATGACGTGGCCGGCTTGGCCTCGTTTCTCCAGGTTGTTAGTTCGCAAAACTGGCAAAAGGAGGTGGAAATCATTTGGCTGTCCGAACGAGGACAGAGTTCTCGCCTGCATGCTTCATCCCGGATCCCCATCAAGACCTTGTATCTTGAGCCTGGTCTGCTGGCCAGTTCCGAGGCTTTAAATCGTGGATGTTCTCTGGCGTCCGGACAGTGTGTCATCTTTACCGATGGTCACACTCAACCCTTGGGAGATGCTTGGATCAGCTCCGCGGTTGAAGGCCTGAAACACAAGATGGTGGCCGGCGTCTACGCGCCGGTGCTGCCCGGGCCTGGTGCCAGCTGGATGTCCCGTGTGGGAGCCGGTCTGTGTTCGATCCCCGGGCGGCTGCAAAAACCGCGCCGCATAGACCGCTTGCCGATCCCAGACTTCGCTCCTTGTAACATGGCCGTCAGCCGCGCTGTTTGGTGCAGGCTGGCTTTTCCGGAGAATGAATCGGCTTGGAAGTCATCCCAGGCTTGGGCGCTCGCGGCCATGAACTTGGGCTATGACCTGCTGCTGGACTGGAATTTTGGGGCGCGTTGCACCGGCTATGCGGATACTCAACCGCCATGCGAACAGGTTTGGTCATACGATGCCTTGGAGGCGGAACCTGATCGTTCCGCTTGTCCGCGCAGACTCGTCCGGTGAAATCACCGGCTTTTTTATTGGTAAAAACAGTCCGCGGATCATGATTGACAAAATCGTTTTTTTATTTTATTATGCCAGTCCGCCGTTTTGGCGTGCACTTTCTTTACTTAGACTCGAAAACTGAAAAAGGAGAGAGAGAAGGATGAATAAGGAAGATTTTTTGGCGCTGGTGTGGGCTGTTTACGATAAGCCCAGGGTCATCGGTCTGTTGAGCAAGCCCGCGTTGGTGCGCCGGGTTTTCGGTGAAGTGCTGGAGGTCAAGCCCGATGATCAGGCCCGCGTTTTCCGCATTGCCGAAGCTACGGGCCGGGCCGAGTTCCTGTACCTGGCCATCAACCACGCGGTGCTGAACAATAAGGTTGAGGAGCTGTGGTTCGCAATCTTGCGTCTGGCTCGCGTCTGGTCCGAGAACGGGTATGTCCCGGAATGGGACAACGAAGAGATGGCGGGCCGCGAAATGCGGCGTCTGATCTCATTGATCAACCCCGAACTCTACGAAGAGCTCCTGGTGTCCATCAACCCGGCTAACGGACTGTGGTTCGCGGACATGGTGGACTGTGATACCGTCTGGTCACGCTGGATCGACAGTCTCATGCGGCGGAGTTGCTTGCGCGAGGCCTTTGACCAGCTCTTGGTGGCCGGTATGGGTCTGCCGTGCGAAGATCCTCATGAACTGCGCAAGCAGTGGGGAGAGGCCACTTGGCTGGCCGTCCATGAAGCCAAGGACTTCGTGGGCAACGACCGGTTCGGCTGGCTGACATACGCCCGGGCCAAGGATTTCTCCAAGTTGGTACTAGACCTCTGGCAGGGTCATGTGGCTCTCGGCATGTTCCAGCGAAGCTACGTGCACCACATCAGGCTGTTAGATCGATGCTTGGTGAGCATTCGTCGTACTGGTGACTTCAAACCCGTGACCGTGCCGGCGCGAGGGTTGATCCTTCGCGGAGCTAAGCTCGACGATGTTATTGACTACGTTGAGATGGACCGCTTGGCCATTCCTTGGCCTCCCGAGGAAGTTCTCGGGCATCTGACGGAAACCGGCGCCAAGCTGTGGCACATGTTCCGTTTCTACCACAAGCTTTAGGCTGAACTCCCAGCCGACCGCCGACCGTTCCCGGTCAATCAGCTTTTCGTGTCCTAGCGCGAGTCGTTGTTCTGACCGCGCCGCGCCGCCCTCGCTTGAGGCGGTTTTTTTATGCCTTGATTTTTATTTTTTTAAAATGGGTTCTCGCTCTTTTAAAACCCTCGATGGTGCCAATCGCTCCCGCGGCCGCCCCAAAAGGGGTCCAGCCCGGAACACCGTTTTTTTGAGCTTTAACCGGAGCGGCTTCGGTTTTTTGTTCATGAGAGATTAATTGTATTTCTTCAGCTGACCTGGGCAGAATGGTCGGCATTTCGCCGCTGATGTCCAAAATGCCGGTTATGTTTACTAAGTCATTTTTAATCAATCTTTTAGCGCGGTAATTGACTCCGGGACGAATTTTTACCTGGATTTCGATCTCATCCACCAGTATGGTGAAAGAGCTGGATTTAACTTCCAGCACGGTTCCCGTTACGTTGACCAGGCTCCAAGCGTCTTCGGCTGATGGCGCGAACAAGCTTGAATTATGAAATTTAAGGTCAGTTATTTCTTGGTTTAAGGTTTGCCATTCATCCTTGGTGCTGACGGACAGGTAGGGCAGATCGCGTGAATCGAATTTTAACGTGCCGGTTACTTCAAGCAGGGTGCCGTAATCCGGCATTTTTCTATCAGTCGGGACTTTAACCATCAAGCCTCGTCCGTCTTGATTTAAAAGTATGAAAGCGCGCGAAGTAAGCAGTTGTGCCGGCGTGCCGACCTGGCCGCGGAGTCTTACTTTTATTCCGCCATAAGTTGAATCTTTGAGCATATCAAAATTAATTTCAGTTAAAGTATTTTTATCGGCACCGGTTTGGGCTTTGGCTGCGGTTGATGTTTTTGAAGCACCTGCGGTTTTGGTTGACGCGGCCATGGCTTGTTTGGCGGTTACGGGCGCGGGCGAGTCTGTTTTGACACCGGTTGGGGTATTTTGCGCAGTCGTTTGGGCGGTGCTTTTAGTAGCGGCGTTGGTTGTATGAACGCCGGTCGCAGGTGTTGTTTTTACTGCGGCCGAATCAACGGCCGGTTGATTCTGGACTTGAGCACCGGCCGAGACGGCAGGATTGGCGCTTGAAAATATGTTGGCCGCTCCCGGGGTTGAGGTTGTGGTTTCCTGCCAATGGCCGGATTCATCCAAAGACCAGCTCACGCCTTTTTTGGAAGAATCATAAATAAGAATATCAACATCTTGCCCGTTTGCGTTTTTTAGATAAACCGTATCGCCGCCATTGTTGAGTTTAGCGCTATTGAGACTGAAAACCATAAACGGTTGATCCGGAGTCAGGGAACCGTTAAGCGTTAGTATTTTTCCGGCAGCATCATGAATGGTCATGCCTTCCAAATTAATGATGCCGTTGGTCAGAGCGCTGGTAATTTCTATCCATTCCGGCCCTTCAGTAGGGTAGGTCATAATTTCATTCAATCTGATAGTATTTTGGTTTGAAACGTCATCTTGTGCGCTGGTCTGCTGGTTGTCAGTTTCCGTGTTACTGCCAATAACTTGTTGTGATGAGTTGATAATGGTGGTCGTACTGGCTGGCTGGTTGTCTGTTGTGATAGTGACGGCAACGGTATTTGTTGAGGTCGTATTGAATGTTGCCTCGGTTGTCGTAGCCGCTGTCGTAGTACTGGTAGTAATTTCCATTATTGGCTCCGAGCTTTGATTATTTGTTATTTCTTCAGAGCTGGACTCAAGAGAAGTGGTGGAAGCGGCGTCGGTCCAGAGTTGCTCTTCATTAACGACGGGCTCTTCTTGATCGACATCATCGGTTGAGGTGGCTATCGGGTCTTCATTCGCAGACTCATCAGGGAGTGGGTCGTAGACCATAGCTGGCAGCTCACTCCATCCCGGTGTTCCTAAATCATCAGTCGACAAACCGTCGCTTATGGTGGCATTCGCCCAAGCGCCGGCTTCATATCCGGGCAGGGAATAGTCAACGCGCTGCATGGATATTTTTGGTATACCGGATGATCCGGCCGGGGGAGCTTCGGCATTGCCGGCCATGTCTATCAAGTTGTTTTGGTCATCGAATAGCTCAATAATCAGGATTGAGTTGGAAAGAGAAAGAGTAGAGGTCGTTAGATTGGGCTCGTTTAATAATGCGGTACGTGGATCGTTCCAGTCGAAGTTGGCGATCAAGAAAGTGCTGTGCGCCGGGATAACCGCGTCGCTAGGGAGCACTAGATTTTTATTGCTGGCTCCGGCTCCGACTATTTTCCATTGAGCCAAGGAAATATCTTCCGAGGTTGGATTTAGCAGTTCCAGCCATTCATCAGCCGTTGATAAGGCCGATCCCGCCCAATTGACTTCGTTGATATAAACTGTCGGCAACGGTTGGTTGGCGTGAGCGGGCGGAGGCACGAATAAATACGAGGCGCAACAAAAAACAATCAAAAAATACTTGCAAAAAAGTTTGCTTTTCATACAGGGATGCGTGCTAGTTTAAGAATAATCCTGAAGCCTGGGCTTGGTACCTATGAATACACCTGCCTGTTTTTGGGCCATGAGTCAAGAGGACAACTTATTAATAAAATAACCAATTATTAATGACCAATAATCAATAACCAATCATCAAATAACCAATAACCAATTCCAGATGAGAAAGGCAATTGTGACGAGCGACGTGCGACGATGGTTTTTTGTTATATTGCCGGCTTGATGATTTATCCAAAACGTGATAGGGTTGCCACCACAAAAATGAACCTTCACAAGGAGGACGGCCGTGCTTCAAGAACCCGTCATTCGCGTCGAGCAATTCAATTACCGCGGGCAATTGGTCCGGGTTCAGGCTCTGGTGCACCCTTGGGGTGATATCACACAGCTGGAACCGCTGGAGGTGACTTACGAGTCCGGAAAAAGCAAAAAGCCCAAGACCCTGCGTCTGCCGGCAGGCGCCATGTGGCGCAAGAATCGCAATCAGGCTCGCGAAACGGATGGACGGACCGAACGTCAGTGCTATCGCCAAGGCGCGCACGATCTTTTGCGCGGCGGTTTGCATGCGGCCCAGGCTTACGGCCTGCGCACCAGCGCTCCGGGCACGGAAAATCAGGAGCTGTTGACGGATCGTTCGGAGATCAGATTCAAGGTGGTCACCTTGATGACCAAGGGGGCCAGCATCGTAGATCTGGAGGCCTGGGCTCAGGATAACTATCAGGTTTTGGTGGAGCGTTACCGCGCCAAGCGTGACATCCGCAAGATCATGGTTCGCCAGAATCTGGAACGCGCCGCCCGTCCTCACGATTCGTTGGGCCGGAAGAATCGTCCGGCCATGGGCATGGCTTCAGGCGCGGCTATCGGCAATCTGGATATGCGCCGCACGGCCATTCGCTACATCGAACGATACTTGGATGAGAGGTCCAAGGGCGTGGCGGATCTCATCTGGCGGGTGCGCGACACCTACCGGGGCCTGCGTTCAGAATTCGAGCCTTGGATGGTCGAGCTATGGTCCTCCCAGGATTGCGGTACAGCGCCCGTGGAACGTATCAATTCAGATCCGGGGTGGCTCGAGATGATCGAAGACCGAAACAATTGGCCTGTCATCAAAAACCGCCTCATGCAATACGAGATCGCGTTTCGCGCCATTCGGGAGAATCCGTTTTTGCGGAACTCGACCCATGCCTTGGAAGACATGCGTGCCGCGCGTTTGGCCTTGGATGATCAAGACTCCAAGGAGTTGCGCCAGGCTTTGCGTCGTTTGCTTGAAGGCACGCGCTGGTTTTTCGCGCAGGACTACCTTCAACAGCGAGTCATCCATCCCTTGTCTTTCTTGATGGAGGATCTGCGCCGCGCGGAAAGGGCCAAGCGCCGTGCGACCAAGGATCGGGACAAGATAATTATTACCCGTGATATGGACCCTCGAGCCTTCGACCAGGTCATTTGTCAATTCCGGCTTTTCGTGAAAAGGCTGGGCAAGATAGATGACGGCCCGCTCAAGCGTCAGGTTAAGCCCGGTCTTCGTCCAATCGTCAGAGCCGTGTTCGCGGCCATGAGTGAGGATGATTGGCTCAAGGTCAAACGCAACTTGCTCAAGATCGCCGCCATGCTTTGATGGCAGGCGATTTTTTTTATCCGATGTGCTAATGTTTTTAAACTTATTCACATTATTCTAGAAATACTTTTTGTATGCGTCACAGTTTTTCTTTGGGTGTATTCTTTTTATTCTTAATGCTGGCCCTGGGAGCCGGTTGTAATCAAGGAGGATCAGTTCCCTCTGCACAGCCAGAGGCCGAGGAGCCGGTATCAGAGCAGCCGGGCCTTGAGGCCGCACAAGCCGTTTCATATACCTTGGAACAGGTGCAAGAGCACGCCACGGCCGAAAATTGTTGGTTGGTTATTGAGGGAAAAGTCTATGATGTAACAGCCATGATCGGACAACATCCTGGCGGCGAAGCCATCTTAAACGGTTGCGGCAAAGATGCCACTCAAATGTTTGCGGGGATTAAACGGGGCGAGGGTCATTCTGATAAAGCCAAAAATTGGCTGAATGATTTGTATATAGGTGAGCTCACAAATAATACGTCCGTTCAAGACAGTGATTTTGAGTTTTATTCGGCTCAAGGTCCTTGGAAAGAGTATTTTCATCAGGGAACCGGTTTGTCTTTTGAATATCCGGAGCAATGGATGATGGAGGCGGATCAATCAGCTGCCGGCTTTACCTTTAGCAACATCAAGCCCAACGACATGCCGGACCGGGGCGGTTTGCCTGATGGAGCTATCAAGATTGATGTCAGCAAAAATTCAGAAATAACTCTGGATGAGGTTATTGACTGCAATCAAGAGATAGACGGCTTGGTCAGTTGCCAAGAGGCGGTGATTAACGGCGTCAATTATAGAAAGTTAATTCAGGACGGCGAAGGCCATGGTGAAACTCGCATGGTTTATCTGGCTTCGTCATTGCAGGACGGCGTATTGTCAGCTGTGGGTTTTGCGCCCGCCGGATCAAGCCAGTCCGAATCAGTAGAGGTTATCAATAAAATATTTGAAACTTTCAAGATTAAGTAGCTGGTCTAGTTTTCGATCTTATAATAAAACAGCGGGTCACCGCTGTTTTATTGTTTTCGGTAATAGTCTTCCATTTCTGACAGTTGTTTCTTAAAATGATAGATATCAGGATGTTCCGGGAAACGATCAACCGTGAATTCCAACCATTTGACGGCATAAGCTTGTCTTTTTTTCAGCCATTCCTCGTTTTTGGCCGGCGGGTTGCTTAAACCGAAATACAACTGCTCCAGATCGTACATAATCCCCAGATTAAATGGAGCGTAAGCCCATTCCGGATCAATCTGCATGGCGCGATTAAGAAATTTTTCACCCGTTTCATATTCATCATAAAAAGCCGCGCGTATAAAGCCGTATGAGCTTAAGGCCGGGGCATAATCCGGATCAAGTCTAAGAGATTCGGCGTAATATTTTTCAGCTTCTAAAAAATTTTTGGTTTTGGTCCAGATATTAAAACCTTTCCAATAATTATTTTGAGACAGTTGCGTGTTGACCGTCTCGCACGTACCCGGGAGGAGTGTTTCCGTGCGTCGCGTCAGCCTTCCGATTAAAATATCTTCCAGATCATCGTCTGTGATTCCGAGGCTGTGTTCGCGCATAAGCTCATAGGCTTTTTCGCCGTTTTGCAGATAGTGGACACTCAAATCTTGAGGCTTGATGTAATATGCTTCTCCGTTTTTATGAACGCGCAAAATTATTTTGCCCTTGAGCGTATTCAATAAATTCTTATCTCCTTTTTCCACTTTAGCATAATCATCCTCCGAAATTCCCAATCCGAAATAGCGCATCATGTCATAGGCGGCCGCCCCGTCCGGCAGGTAGTAACGCAACAAAGTATAAGGATGAACATACCAAGCCTCGCCCCGTTGTTCGGTTTGCAGCAAAATTTGTCCAGCCAGGCGTTTGGATAAAGTAAAAACTTGTCCGGCGGCGTGGGCCGGAGAGGCTGACCATAGCCAGATTGAGACAGTAAATAGAATCAGTGTTTTATTTGCCATGCCGGTTGAAATGCTCTTTTATCATGATATCGGTTATGGCAATAACCACTCCGATAAAGATCAGACTGTAGCCGATGAGATTGCTTTCACCCATGGCAATGCCGGCCAAGATGGAGATTAGTGACATGGCCGCCAATTGAGATAAGCGCCTTTGCCCTTTTTTGTTTTTGGAGGTTAAAAAAATCAAACCGATGACGCATAGGATGGCGATGATGATGGCTATGTAAAGTGTGATCATAAGTATTTAACTAAGCAAATGAGATTGTATATACTATACTATAATTATGCCCAAATCCCAATCCCGAAAAATAACATACAGCGATGACTTTCAAAAAGCCTACATCTATTATTTAACCGAACCGGCCGGCAAGAATTTTCACCCTGATTTCAAACCTCAACTTTCTCCGCGCGAGATGTTAGAGCTGGGTGTGTTTGGCGGAGCGTATTTTATCGGAGTCCCGGGCCTTAAACCGTCCGACCTGCCCAAGGCCTGGTTCAAGAGTGTTAAACTTGCCAAAGATCAAAACAAACAGGCTGAATTGAATTTTTTTGGTCTTAATGCCAGTCTGCCTCTTGCTTATTGGCAGAAGAAAGGTTGGATCTATAAAGATGATCCGCATGGCTGGTTTCAGTGGTATTGCCGGTATTATTTGGGGCGCCGCTGTCCGGACGATGAAAGACAGATTAAAAGATGGAAAGCGCTTAAACGTCATTTGATGGCCGTGGCCAAGAATTGCCGTCCCCGTGACTTGGCTTGCCGCCCCAAACAGCGTCAGGCTTTGCTTCACTGGGCCTACGACAGCCGAAAGGTATAAAAAATAGACCGGACTTTAGCAGTTCGATCTATCTTTTTTGACGTCCTCGCGACCTGTACCGATCGTAGCATCGGTAAGGCGGGGATCCAGTTTTTTTATTTGGTTTTCTTGGCCTTCTTTTCCGGTTTGGCTTTAACTTCTTTTTTGGAATCCTTTTTAGCCTTTTTTTCTGGTTTGCTGATATCCAGATTCAAGTCGCTTAAAACCTCTTCGATTTTTTTGGGTTCATTTTTAGAAGGAGTGACATCCTTGCGGTTTTCCAAAGATTTAATAATAGTATCGAGCTTTAAGTTCAACTTCTCGAATTCCTGTTTGTATTTATCAAACTTTACGCCTTGAGCATCGTACTTAAAGTTTTCTTCTTCTTTGAAGCGGTTGGGTCTCTTGGCTTCAAAATGTTCATCCTTGTGAAAACATTCATTGCAATAAACCGGTTTGTTGCTGGTTGGCTTAAATGGAACCTGGCAACGGTTGCCGCATTCCGCGCATACGGCTGAGAACATTTGTTTATCAAAGTCTCTGCCCCCTCTGGAGCCTCCTCTGTCAAAGGATCCTGATCCTCGGCCGCCGTAGCCGCCGGATCTATCCCTATCGAACCCGCCCCCTCTGTTAAAATTTCTCATATATAGTTTGGAACCAATAAATTTGGATATGTTTAATCGATGAATACTACACCGGATTGGCAATAATAGCAAGGCTTAGAGGTTTCCTTGGTTTATCAGGTGTCCGGCTACCGCTTTTATCAGCGACGGCAATCAGTCGTAAACAGCTTTGATAATGACCGGCAAACAAAGCCTGTTTATCAGAACATTTTTGGAACTTGGTCTGTGGAAAGCTTAATAATTTGGCTAATATCAGCCATATTGACTCGAGTTAACAAATGTTCTATATTTGTTCTATATGCTTCAGCCTCTTACTCCGAAACAAAAAGATGTTTTGGATTATATCATCCAATTTATTAATGATCGCAGCTACGCCCCCTCATTTCGGGAAATAGCCGATGGTTTGGCCTTGGCTTCGCCGTCCACCGTGCATGTTCATATTCAGGCCTTGCGAACACGGGGTTTTTTAAAGAGCGGGGGAGCGGCCCGTGAGCTGGAACCCACGGACAAAGCAGTGCGCTGGGGTAAGAGCGTGGTTCTGCCTTTGGCCGGTTTGATTACCGCCGGTCAGCCCATAGAAGCTATCGAAGAAAGGGAGACTATGGCCGTGCCCGTTGACCTGGCTCCGAATTCAGCCAACTCATTTGTTTTGCGCGTCAAAGGTCAGTCCATGATCGAAGATGGTATTTTTGACGGTGATTATGTGGTGGTGGAGCACAATCCTTCTCCTAAGAATGGAGATGTAGTGGTTGCTTTATTGGATAATGCCTACGCGACTCTTAAACGTTTTTACCGCGAACGAGACCGTATTCGTCTTCAGCCGGCCAATTCAACCATGAAACCTATATATTGCTACGACCCCATTATTCAAGGCGTGGTTAGGGCTGTTATTCGTAAGTTTTGATGGTTGCCAAAAATAAAATCATAAGCTAATATTCGCATACACTTTAAGTGTATTTAAGTTTGGGCTCGTGGCGGAACTGGTAGACGCAACGGACTTAAAATCCGTCGCTCGAAAGAGCTTGTGGGTTCAACTCCCACCGGGCCCACCACTCCCCGTCGCTCCACGACGCGCATAGCGCTAAGTGGAGCTATGGGGAGTGTCCTTCGAAGCTTTATGCAAATTTGGGTTAGCGGAGTAGGACATCCCCCTTCATAGGGGGATTTGTGTTTTTATTGAGGCTTGATGATATAATTGCATTAAATAATATTTAAGATAACTAACATTATGCACGAAAAACCAGGGGTTAACAGCGAAAGGTTCGATTTTGAATTGCCACCGCATCGTGAGGTGGGTAGACATGTTTTTGTTGTACCGGAAAACGTGGTTTTTAAACATAAATTGCATCCGGATGGCATGGTTAATGACATGGAAGATTATTTTCAAGCGTACGCCGTTTCCGACGACGGGCGTAGTGTTATTGGAAATTTTTTGTATTCTCACCTGATAGACGTGGTTGTCCCACGTGACGGTTTGCTGATTCCTTCCCAAGATCAGATAGAAGAGTTGAGGAGTAAGAAGCAATTGTCAAAATCTCAAACCATCCAAGATGACGGTTCTGTTGCGACGGACGTCGAAGCCGTTAAAAGAGCCCGGGAGTCTTATTTGGATAGAGAGGTTTTTATCCCGCGCAGTCACGGCTGGCGAAGCCGGGCCACGATTAGGGAGGTATATGGCAATGGTTTTGCCAAAGCGGTTTTCAGTGAAAGAGGCAAAGACTATGAAAAACAGGTGGACATTCAGGATATCAGGGCTATTCTTAGGGATGAAGATTGATATTTATTAATATTACAATCAAGACAAACATTTGGCTTCTGTTATACGCGCGTTCCGTTTATTCGTATTTGCCATCCCGTCATGTCTCAAGTATCTTAATAATATTATGAAACCTTTAAAAATTGCATTGAGCATCATTTTTTTAGCCATTTTTTTTGCGGCCGGTGCTGTGGCCGGTTATTTTTTATTAAAACCGCCATCGGATAAGACGGTGGTGACCGCCCAAGTCATCTTAACCGCTTTGCGGGATCAAGGCTTTTTGGTTACGCAGACTTATATTTTCGACGAACCCGTGACTATCGAAAAAACATCGGGCAGTGCGTTTAAAGATTTTTTCTTCGGTCAGACCATCACAGCGCGCGGAACCATGGAAGCGAATTTGGGTATTGATTTAAGCCGGGTAACGTTCGAAGATGTTTTAGTTGAAAACGACAAAATTATCGTCAAAATACCTCAAGCAAAGGTTTTTAACGTGCGTTTAATTGGTCCGCTGGATGTTAAAAACACGCAAGGAATTTTAAAACGCTTATTGGAAAACGAAGAGGGTTATAATGAAGCTCAAGCTGAATTGACCAAAGCGGCTGAACAAGCTGCCCTGCGACCGGAGTTTATAGATCGTGCCACCAACTCGGCTAAAGAAGAGGTCGCGCGTTTGGTCGGCTATGTGGCGCGGGATAAAACGGTGGAAGTTCAAGTAAAAAAGTAGCCGTTTAAATTCAGGGTGTCATGCGCGCCGGTTAAACCGGTTTTATCATTTGATATGCAAAATTCAACAGAAGATCACGGTGAAAAAAATAAGCGTGATCAATTTACGAAGATACTTGTTATCTCATTGATACTGACCGTTATTTTTCACGTATTGCCGGCCAACGGTTTTTACGGCTTGGCCTTTTTTGTTTTTGTCCTGAGTTTGAGTTATGGCATCACGTATATCGCTCGTTTGGAGCGTCCAATGAAAAATAAATGGGCTTATTGGTTTCTGGCGCCCGTAGTTATATCTTCGGTAGCTAATTTACTGTATGCCGGTTCGGTGGTCAGGGGACTTTCTTTGTTGATAGTCTTTGTTTCTTTGGTTTTTTACGCTTATTGGGCATGCAATGCGCCTATAGGCTTCAGTGATTTAGTTACTTTTTGGCCCTTTAAATTGTTTAAAGACACTATTTGGCCTTTTGGCTCATTGGGCAGGGCTTTGTCGCGCTTTAAACATGATCATCGCCTGGGTTCCGTCTTTTTGGGTCTGTTTATAGCTCTGCCGTTTGTACTCTTGTTTTTTGTGGTTTTTGTTTCGGCTGATGTGGTTTTTGCCAACTACTTTAAGCATATATTCAATGACGCGCAGTTCGGTGAATATATCTTTAAATTAATCAGGGATTTCGTGGTCCTGATTTTCTTTTTTGCGTCCGGCGCCACCATGCTTTTACGCCAATCAAAAGACCGGGTTCATGAACCGCAAGACGCAGTCGTCAATCCTTTCGCTCAAACGGTTTACGTGACTTTTTTGAGTTCATTAAACATCTTATTTTTTGTATTTGTAATCTTCCAGTTGGCGTATTTTTTTGGCGGACAAGATTATGTCTTGTCTCAAGGTTTGACCTACGCGGATTACGCCCGGCATGGTTTTTTTGAGTTATTGTTGGCCTCGGGTATGGTCCTGGCCATCGTGTCGGCCATTTATTATCTGTCCGGCTTAAAACTTCGGCTGACCAGATTTTTTACTTTGGCCTTAATAGATCAGACCGGCATCATAATCGTATCGGCTCTGCATCGCCTGTTTATCTACGTGATGGTTTATGGCCTGTCAGTCCAAAGATGGTGGGCCGCTTTTTGTATTATTTTGATTGCCGTTGTTTTGTTGATGGTTTTTGTGGCCGGCTTGAAACAATATGTCTATCATTTGACTGCCAAGGTTATATTTATTGCTGTCTTGCTGGTCAGCTCTTCGGCCCTGCTGGTCAATAGTGAGGCTTTGGTGGCCAGGTATAATATTGATCGCTTTTTGTCCGGACAAACCAATGTTTTTGATCCGGATTATTTGAATCGTCTGTCAGAAGATGCCATCCCTGAAATCGCGCCTTTGGTTCAAACGCCTTGGCCGACAGCTGATTTTGCGGAGCACAGTGTTGTTTGGGAGCTTCAAAGAGAATATTATTACAAGTTGTTGTTAAGCAAAAAAGAGGCGGTTAATGAAAAAATTCGAAAAAATTGGCGGACTTTATCTCTTTCGCACATAAGAGCCTCCGCCGCCATGGACAGTCTCAAGGATTAGCTTAAGGTTTGTCATTTGCTGTTTGGCGGGTTATGCTTGGCTCATATGCCGAAGTCATCATTCGAAAAATTAGACGAACCGTTCAGTGAAAACGGGGGCGATCAGCCATCCAAGAATAAACCGGAAAAACCGTTGCCCGACTTTGATTTGGATGAACCATTTGCCGAAGACACGGGCTTGGAACAAGCGGCATTAAACTTAGATGAAGCTGAATGGCAGGCCGCTTCCGAAGCTCTTGCCAGGCAGGCTGAAATCAGAAAGCAGATAGAGTTGGAGGCTTTAAAAATCGGTTCCGAAAGAGAACGCGGTCAGGATCGTGAAGTTTGGCCAAAGGAAGAAGAATCCGAAGCTCAAATAGAAAAAGACAGGCAAGCAGCGCTTGTAAAATTAGCTGACGGCATCATGACCAATGAAAGCGCTGAAAACATACAGGCTTGGATCTCGGATTATATTCAAAATCTGCCTCAAAATAAATATATATTAGCATCCATGTTCAGATCTATATTTGAACAAAAATTAAAAGACATGGTTGATACTTATGTGGTTGATTTAATGGCCGAAGATAAGTCGCCTGATTTGGCGTCTATCAATGAAGTTGAAAGTAAAATATTTGAATACTTGGATCAGGAGGCGAAGAGAAGAAAGGTCAAGCCCGTTAGCGGCTCTCAAGAACCATTTTTTAAATTAACCGGTACGGACGAATAAAAATTTCTTAAGACTTCTCGGCCCGCTCATCTTGACAAAAGACGAGGGTGTGGTTAGCATTGAATTGAGTATCACCGGTTTTTCTCCTCTCTCTCCAACCGGTGATCTTACGGGAGCTCTCGTGGCCTTACCGCGCCAACGATTCGACTGCGAGATCTCCCTCATGGGACGCCTGGTCTACCGCTGTCCCCGGCCAGTGACGTCCCACCTTTTTTCCCCGCAGCGTTTTTTGAGGGAGCCGGCCAAAAGCCGTACCAATACCTCCACGTTGCGCGGGCACTCCGCGTTTCCTGTTTCATTGATCAAAACCCCACCCGGTTTCATCGGAAACAGCTTGTACGCGGTTTTTTTTATTCCCGTAGCCTTGACAAAAAGGTTAATTTTTAGTATTTTGACCCATTCCCGCCTGAGTGGGATGGACCTCGAAAACCGGGAGGATGATATGAAGATCAATCCGTTGCTTGTCTGCGCGACCGGCAATGCATTGCGCGCTTGGGATTGGCTGGCTGAACTTGCTAAGAAAATGGGCCCGCGCAGAGCAGTCTCGGTTTTGGCACTTATGGTATTTATTTTGCCTGGCGGTTTACTGTGTTCTGGCTATTATCTGGGCAAGCGTGCCACGCAGAATGAGTGGAGCGACAAGACGCCTGGAACACGGCGTTTGCAATCGGAAACCCGCGGACTCATGGAAGGTATGGTCAAGTACCGTGAGGTCGGGGCGCCGTCTTTTGTACCTCAAAGTGCCTGGGACGATGCCGTGTGCGCGGCCAACATCATCAATGCCGTCAATTTCTTGGTGGGCGAACCCTTGCTCAACATGTCTCCGGCTTGGTTGTTTTCCAAAGTAAACGCGGATGGCGTGAATTTGGTTTACGACAGGCATACGGACTTTGAGGTCAAAGAGGGGCGCTTGATCGAGAAATATGATCGCGGTTTCAGCTTGACCAAGATATTGAGGGGCGTGAACCAAGACAAGAGCCGGCCGCTGATGGACCGGATCTATGTGATTGGTTACCGCTACACGGGTACGCGCGTGGACTCTGACATGCTGGAAGAGGGTTGGGACTGGAACTCTCACTTGATGCTGCTCCTGGGCAAGGTTGACGGCACTTGGTGGGGGTACCACATGTTTCATGACCCGCGTTTCGCCGCCGACCAAAGTCCCTTCAGGATCGATGATCTGGGCGAGACCATGCCCGTGGCTTTTGATCTGCTCTACATTTGGGAGGTCAGGAATACGGTGTTGGATAACTCCAGCGCCAAGGTTTTGGCTTACGGTCCCCAACGGCCTTATGCTGATCTTCTGCCTTACCTGAATTACTTCCCTTGGAGCGAACGCTTGGAGTACTTCATCGACACCGCCTTGGTGTATTATTTTGGGGACGCGGAGCAGTTTCCGCGAGTCCTTAATCTGGAGGGCGGCGTTGTACCTGTGGGGTATGCCAAGGACACGAACTGGCGCGGTCAGGTCTTGGGTTTCTACCAAGGTGTACCCGTCCGACGGCACGTTGATGAGAGCCGACGGGGTAATTACGGCTTAGAGTTTCAGTGTGTCGAGTTTGTGAATCGTTATCTGGTTAGCTTGGGGCACCGTAATCTGACGCGTACGGGTAATGCGGATTCTTACTTCTACGATGCCCGTGCCAAGGGTTTGATTCCCATGGCTAACGGTTCCACCAGCCATCCGGAAGTTGGGGATGTTGTAGTCTTTGATCCGGACGGTGTGGGCAAAGATCCCGGCCATGTGGCCGTGGTCTCAGAGGTAGCGAGTGACAAGGTGTGCATTGTCCAGCAAAATTCACCGGAGTGGGTCCGGTGTCTGCGGCTGGAAAGCGCGGCCGGGCGCTGGCGCGTTCAGCCGCTCAACCCCAATCTGCCGTGTGTGGGTTGGGTCAGGAGGAGGATGCCGTGAAGATCAACAAGTTGACGTTGGTTCTCGTTACCGTGGCCGCGTCGCCGGCCTGGGCTGACGGAGGGGCTCATTACGAAGGTGAGCCCTTGGGCTGGATCGGCTACGCCATTTTCGGCTTGGTCTTCTTGGTCTTCATCGGCTTGACCCTTGTGGGTCTGGTCAAGAAGCCGGACAAGCCGTGAAGCTCGGATCGTGTTCACTGCCTGCGAACAGGCGGCTCGGACGCGGTCTTTTTTATTTATGATATTCTTTGCCCGCGATAATGGTATGCGCGCGGTATAATTGTTCCAGTAATAATATTTTGGCGATGGCGTGCGGGAAGGTCATTTTACCTAAAGATAAAACCAGGTCGGCTTTTTGGATCAGGCTTTCGTCCAACCCCCAAGAACCGCCTATTTGAAAGGTCAGGGTTTTACCAAGAGAAGCCTCTTTCTCCAGTAACCCGGCTAAGGCGGGCGAAGTCAGCTGTTGCCCATTTTCATCCAGGGCGATGACGTAATTGTTTTTTGGCAGGTTTTTTAATAACTCTTCAGCCTCGGTTTGTTTGGTCCTGGCAATATCAGGCTTGGCCGAACCCTGGTTGCCTTCGGATAATTCCAGCATCTCGAATTTACCCATGGTTCGGCATCTTGTTAGATACATGGCGGCCGCGTCCTGCATCCAGGTTTCTTGAGGCTTGCCGATACTTCTTATGTGTATGTGGGTTTTCATGATTTTTGGCTTAAATTCAGCTCTTGACAGAGCTCTTAACTTACATTATTATACGGGCACGTCAAAAAACCAACTCCGCCATATTCACAAAGCATATAGCATACAGCACGAAACAATTGCTACATGATACATGCTACATGATATATGAGATGGAGCAATGGAGAATCCAACTAATGAGCAAATCGCAAAACGTCAACCTTAAGTTGACCCAAGGCTAAGCCTAAAGGAATCTCCGAAGGAGATCATATAGCTTGGCCCGCGCCAAGTTTTTTAAATCATAAGTTGAGACGGCCACAGGATGGTTAATCGAGCTAAGCTCGATGCTAAATCGACCCGTGTCCGCCTCGCAAGTTTTCAGAAGCGGTCCGGCACTTCGACAATTTGTATCATCCTCTGCAATGATTAGCCGCAGAGGTGATAGAAGATCATACGTACAAGGCATAAGAATATCGTCAACGATTTGATGATATCCATAAGCAATAAATTGTAAGCGAATAAATTATAAATTGTAAGCGAATAAATTTGCCATCCAAGCTAACTTAAACAGTTGGAGCATTGGATGGCCGAAGCACGTAAGGGCGTACGGTGGATGGCTTGGTAGCGAGGAGCTGATGAAGGACGTAGCAGCCTGCGATAAGTCTCGGGGAGGTGGCAAGCAACCTGTGATCCGGGAATTTCCGAATGGGGCAACCCATCGCGATGAAGTCGCGATATCCTACGCTGAATACATAGGCGTAGCGAGAGGCACCTGGGGAAGTGAAACATCTCAGTACCCAGAGGAAAAGAGAAAAAGTTATATCCCTTTCTAATTTCTGCGGAAACATTACATTCGCAGAAATTAGTAAAGGGATTTGATTCCGTGAGTAGTGGCGAGCGAAAGCGGACGAGCCTAAACCTTTTTGTGTGAACCTATACACCGAGTTGGACGCAAGTTTGACCGCGGGTATGGGTGACGAGCTTGGGCTGTCGCACAAATTGGTGTTGCGGACGGAACGTAGAGTCCCCAAGAACTCTGATGTGTTTGAGGTTATATAGTCGAATCCGATGGAAAGCGGATCCAAAGAAGGTAATAGACCTGTAGGCGAAATATACATCTCAAGGCATTGTTCCAGATCCAAAGTACTATGGGGCCCGAGAAACCCCGTAGGAAGCAGCCACGACGATGTGGCAAGGCTAAATACTCCTCCTGACCGATAGTGAACAAGTACAGTGATGGAAAGCTGAAAAGCAGCCCGGGAGGGCGATGAAATAGTATCTGAAACCGTACGCTTACAAGGAGTCGGAGTCTCGATTTATCGGGATGACGGCGTGCCTATTGAAGAATGAGCCGACGAGTGTGCTATGTGTCGCTCGGTTAAGTCCGTGCGCGGACGAAGCCATAGTGAAAGCGAGCCTTAATAGGGCGTTTGTGGCACATACACGACCCGAAACCCGGTGATCTAGCCATGACCAGGATGAAGTTCCGCGAAAGCGGAATGGAGGTCCGAACCCACGAGCCGTGCAACACTCGGGGATGAGTTGTGGCTAGCGGAGAAATTCCAATCGAACTGGGTGATAGCTGGTTCTCCCTGAAATAGTTTTTGGACTAGCGTTGGTACATAGTTTAACGGGGGTAGAGCACTGAATGGGGATAGGGGCGCAAGCCTACTATTCCTAACCAAACTCCGAATACCGTTAAATGTTCCCAGCAGTCAGACCATGGGGGCTAAGCTCCATAGGTCAAAAGGGAAACAGCCCTGGACCGCAGATTAAGGTCCCTAAATTCATGCTAAGTGTGAAAAGAGGTGGAAAGACTTGGACAACCAGGAGGTTGGCTTAGAAGCAGCCATCCTTTAAAGAAAGCGTAATAGCTCACTGGTCAAGTTTTTCTGCACTGAAAACTTATCGGGGCTAAGCATGATACCGAAGTCGCGGAATCCGCGTTCTCCTCGGAGAGCGGGATTGGTAAGGGAGCATTCGTAACAGCAATGAAGCGGGAGCGTGAGCCACCGTGGAGCGTTGCGAAGAGAGAATGTCGGCATAAGTAGCAAAAAAACAGGTGAGAATCCTGTTCACCGTAAACCCAAGGTTTCCAGGGCAACGCGAATCGTCCCTGGGTTAGTCGGTCCTAAGGCGAGGCCGAAAGGCGTAGTCGATGGACAGCAGGTTAATATTCCTGCACTACCGTATGGTTTCGATGGAGTGACGCATTCACTAATTTTCTGAGATTCCCGGAATGAATCTTTGGGCACTTTGGGGTGACTGGTAGGTAAATCCGCCAGTCGCAAGCCCCGGGGTGATCGCAAGTCTGCCGCGAGGCGGGCAAGAGAAGAGGATGGGGTGCCAAGAAAACCTTCTAGAGCCAACTATACGGTAACCGTACCGATAACCGACACAGGTGGGTGGGCATAAGTGTGCCAAGGTGTACGAGAGAACCCGTGTATAGGAACTCGGCAATACAACGGCCGTAACTTCGGGATAAGGCCTGCCCGTCGCAAGACGGGCCGCAGCGAAAGACGCAAACCGACTGTTTACCAAAAACACAGCTCCCTGCTAAACCGCAAGGTGATGTATAGGGAGTGATGCCTGGCCAGTGTCAGAACGTCAAGCGGAGAGGTGAATCCTTCGGGAGGCAGCCTTGAAGCCAAGCGCTGATGAACGCCGGCGATAACTATAATCGTCCTAAGGTAGCGAAATTCCTTGTCGGGTGAGTTCCGACCCGCACGAATGGCATAACGAGTTTGCGACTGTCTCTACATGGGACTCGGCGAAATTGCAAGTGGGGTGAAGATGCCCTGTACGCGTAGTCAGACGAAAAGACCCCGTGAAGCTTTACTATAACTTGGTATTGGGTCACGGCAGTGTATGTTCAGTGTAGGTGGGAGCCTTCGGGCAACAATGAGACACCACCCTTACACTGTTGTGATTCTTGATCTCCGTCCGTGAATCCGGATGGAGAGACAGTATCTGGTGGGTAGTTTAACTGGGGCGGTTGCCTCCTAAAAGGTAACGGAGGCGTTCACAAAGGTTGGCTAAGCGCGGATGGAAATCGCGTGTGTCCTGTAATGGGATAAGCCAGCTTGACTGCAAGACCAACAAGTCGCGCAGATACGAAAGTAGGACATAGTGATCCGACCGTACGATATCGGACGGCGGAAGCTCAACGGATAAAAGCTACTCCGGGGATAACAGGCTGATCGGGTCCAAGAGTCCACATCGACGACCCGGTTTGGCACCTCGATGTCGGCTCATCGCATCCTGGGGCTGGAGAAGGTCCCAA
>ERZ795059.275-NODE-275-length-71265-cov-12.487558_pt1 | contig 71265 bp, 65 predicted proteins | sample MGYA00375143_ERZ795059 | MGnify/ENA primary metagenome ERZ795059 (study PRJEB30188, sample SAMN05720168) | activated sludge metagenome | isolation source: Anaerobic digester | place: USA | collected 2015-01-07 ... | reverse complement strand
AGGATGTAGCCGGCGTCATCATGAAATACTCCGGCATGTTCGACCATTTCCATGCCAACGACTCCAACATGAAAGGGCCCGGCTTCGGCGACGTCGATTTCGTACCCATAATGCAAGCGCTCGAGGACTCGGGTTACAAGGGCTTCGTTTCGCTGGAGGCTTTTGATTTCGATCCCGACCCGCTCACGATCGTAAGGAAGAGCCTCGCGTATATGAAAGCTTGCGAAAAACGACAGTAGATTCCTAATAGACCGAGGCCGCCCGCACCAAAAAGGTTGGGCGGTCTCTGTCTATTGTAGTCTTTATGGCCCTTATAGCTCGAAGAGGACCTTCACCACGTCCCCTTGCCTGAAAGCAGCGACGGCCTCCGCAGCTTGTTCCAGCTTGAACCTCTTGGTTATGATGGGCGTCGCGAGCACTTTCTTGTATTCCACCCACCTGATCGCGCGCAGGAAGTGCTTCTGCAGCAGCGCTACATCCCCATAGATCGTAAGGCCCTCGCGTATCACCTGTATGGGCCTTATGGTGGCCTCGGGATAGAGCCCGAAAGCGGAGATGCGCCCTTTCGAGGCGGCAACGTCGATGGCGAGTCCGATTGCCGAAGGATGGTTGGCCGTCTCGATCACGATGTCGGCCCCGAGCCCGTTCGTGTATTCCCTCACCTTCGCCACGGGATCCTCCCTGCCGATGGTTATGCAATGGTCTGCGCCCAGCCTCTTGGCCACTTCGAACCTGTATTCATCCTTTTCTATGCCGATCATGATGACCTTCGCGCAGCCTGAGGCCTTGAGCGCCTGCAAGTGCAGCAGTCCGATGGAGCCCGGGCCGATTATCGCGGCCGTGTCACCGACCAACGGCTTCACGTGGCTGAGAGACCTTACGGTAAGGCTCATCGGCTCCAGGAACGCCGCATCGGCGAAATCGACCGAATCCGGCAGCTTGTGGGCTAGCTCCGACTTGATTACTATGTACTCCGCGAATGTGCCGTTCGCGGTAATGCCGTAATGGTTCCAGTCCGAGCACATGTTCTTGTTGCCATTCCTGCAGTTCTCGCACTTCCCGCAACCGTAGAGAACCTCGAAGCCGATCCTGTCCCCCACCTTGACGTCATCCGCCCCGAAGCCGAGCTCGGCCACTACGCCAGCTCCCTCGTGGCCCATTATCACAGGATACGGTACGGGCTTGCGCCCCTTGTACTTGCCGTCGAGGATGGATACGTCGCTGTAGCAGATGCCCGTAGCCTTGATCTTGACCAGCACTTCTCCGGGTCCCGGTTTGGGCACTGGTACGTCCATGACCCTCATGTCGCCGGGCTCTGCGCTGTATTTCACTATAGCTTTCATCGTGACATCATCCCTTCAGATAAATTCGCTCAGATCCCGCGATTTTCATCTTGCGAATCCGGTTAGCCTCGGCAGCCACATGCTCAGCGGCTCGATGTAGGTGACGAGCAGGAGCACTATGACCTCGACGATGACGAACGGCCATATCTGCCTGGATATCCTGTCCAGGGAGATCTTCGCCATGCTGCAGCTCACGTAGAGGCTCAGCCCGAGCGGCGGAGTTATCAGGCCTATCATGAGGTTCAGGACCACTATGATGCCTAGCATGATGGGATGTATGCCCGAGCCCTTCATGATCTCGAGTATTATCGGCACCGTGAGGATCATAGCGGCGGTCCCCTCCATGAAACAGCCGAGCACCAAGAGCACCGCGTTGATGATGAGAAGCAGCATCGCAGGGCTCGTAACGTGGGATGTAAGGGCCATGGACACCTTCTGCGGGACCTGCTCTATGGCCATCAGCCAGTTGAATATGTTGGCCGTCGCCATGACGAGGAACACAATTCCCATAGTCCTGGATGAGTTCAGCAAGAGCTTCGGGATCCTCTTGATATCGAGGTTCCTGTAGACTATGAAGCCTATGACCAGCGCGTAGACGACGGCGACCGCGGATGCTTCAGTGGCGGTGAATATGCCCAGCATGATGCCTCCGAGTATTATTATCGGCATCATCAGCGCCACCATCGCCTTATAGGTAGCCGTGAACACCTCTTTCAGCGTGGCTCTTTTAGCGTTGGCCGGATATCCTCTCCTGACGGATATGATGTAGATGACTATCATCAGCCCTATCGCAAGGAGGATGCCCGGCACCATCCCGGCCATGAACAGGCCTCCGACGGAAGTGCCCGTTATAAGCCCGTAGACGACGAACGGTATGCTGGGCGGGATGATCGGGCCGATGACCGAGGCCGAAGCTACGACAGCGGCGCTGAAGCCCACATCGAAACCCTTCTCCACCATGGACGGGATGAGCATCGAACCAAGCGCGGAAGCGTCGGCGATGGCAGAGCCCGTGATGCCGGAGAAGAAGCACTCCGCAACGACGTTCACGTGCCCCAGACCGCCCCTAATGTGACCGACCAGGGTATCTGCGAACTTGACCAGCCTTTGTGTTATGCCGGTTTCACTCATAAGGTCACCGGCTATGCAGAAGAAGGGTATCGCCATGATAGGGAAGTTGTCCACGCCCGTGAACATCCTCGCCGCTATCGTGCTCAACGAATACCCTTTTACGAGCAATGTGACCAACGAACCTATGCCCAGGCCGAATCCTATGGGTATGCCGGCCAGCATGGTCACGAAGAACGCAAAAAATCCATAAGCCATGGTTCAACGGCACTCCTTCCGTGCTTATCGGACCTTTTTGCCCGTCCAATATTCGTAAATGAGTTTCAGGTTCTCCATAAACATTAGGAAGGCTCCGGCTGTGACCGCCAGATACGGATATACCATCGGAATCCCGAGCGCGGGTGATCTTTGTATGCTCAAGACCTCGGAGTACTTTATGGTCTGGATGATCACCACCAAAAGGAATATCTCCACAACGATGTCCGACAGTACTTTGATTATCCTCCTTCCGCCAGGAGGGAACCAGTTCACGACGAATTCTATCCCCACGTGCTGTTCGTCCCTCAATACCATCCCCATCGACAGGTACGCGGTCCAAATCATTAGGTACCTAGATACTTCCTCCACCCAAGCGATCGCGTGATTGAGGACGTAGCGGTAGAACACCCCCACCGAGACGTCGACTATCATCAGTGTGAGCACTACGACGATGAGAATATCGACGAACCTGTTGATATTGTCATACAGCCACTTAAGTACCCGCATAGCCAATACCTCACTTACCTTGCTTATTATCCACACAAGGCTTCCAAGGGCGGCGCGTCATGCCTCGGAGGCCGGGAAGGGTCGCCCCTTCCCGGCATTACTGGCCGATTCAAGCCTTACTTGGATGCCTCATCGACGGCCTTGAGCAGCTCGTTGATCAAGTTCGGATCGACTTGCGTCTTGAGCCAGTCGATCACGGGCTGCTGTGTCGCCGACTTGAACTGCGCGAGCTCTGCCGTCGTAGGCTGGTAGATTTCCATACCGCCCTTCTGGCAGGTCTCAAGCCCGGTCGAGGACAGGAGCTGCTGCATGCCGCGGCCGACCGTCGCCGAGATCCTCGCGGCTTCCATGACTATTTCCTGCAGGTCCTTGTCCAAGCTCTGGAAGAACTTCTCGTTGATCACGAACCAGTCGACCCCGTAGACATGTCCGTCCAGCGTTAGGTACTTCTGGACTTCATACAGCTTGGCGAAGACTATCGAGGATATCGGGTTCTCCTGGCCATCGACTACTTTCGTCTGCAGGGCGGTGTAGGTCTCCGTCCATGCGACGGGTGTCGGGCTGCCGCCCATCGAGTTGATGAGCCTTAGGTATACCTGGGTCTCCTGGACCCTGATCTTGAGGCCCTTTATGTCTGCAGGGGATTTGATGGGCCTCTTGGAGTTCGTGAAGTGCCTGAAGCCGACCTCTGCGAATGCAAGGTTCCTCATCCCGGTACGGGCGAGGAACATGTCGGACAGCTTCTGGCCGAACGGCCCGTCGAGCACCTTCCAAGCTACGGTGGCCGTAGGGAACAGGTACGGGATGTCGGTCATCATCGCTGGCGGGAAGAAGCTGCCGATGACGCCGGATGCGATGCCGGCTTGTACCGTTCCGGCCTGGACTGCCTCGACATACTCTCTCTCTGCGCCAAGCTGGCCTGCGCCGAATACCTGGACTTCCAGCCTGCCGCCGCTCTGCGCGTTGACGAGGTTCGCGAACGTTATGCACTGTGCGTGTTTCCTGGAGGTCGTGATGTCCACCGCGTCTGCGTGAGCTAGCTTCAATATCAATTTTGGAGCCGCCAGGCCTGCGCTGGACAGCGCGAACACGGCTAGGATCATGCCCACAGCCATAACTTTCAGCACTAGTCTCCTGTTCATGGATGCCCCTCCTTTTCGATGGTTAGTCGTCGTATCGCCTTAAGTCCCTCCTCAGGACGGCCAGCCTAGGATGTAGAGGTGTCTGCCTCCTTTTTCCGGTCCTTTGATTATCTCTTCGATCGTCTCCTTGTCCCTTTGGGTCACCATGTCTATCGGCGGCAAAACGCCCACCGGGAATTTCGCCATGATGTCGTTATGCAGCTTGACCATGTAATCACAGGCCTTCTCGACTGCCAGGAAGCCTTTCCTGGGCTCTGCCTTTGTGGCCTTGCCGAGCACTCCTTCCGGATACTCGACGCATTCGATGCCGCTGAGACCGACCTGGCAGTGACCCGGTATCGGATTGCCGTATATGTCCCCGCCCCTGTCTACGTGACCCGGCGGCAGGAAGCCCTGGACGATGGTGTCCTCAGCATGGGCCATGTCGCAAAGCTCGGGGAAAAGCGCGAGCGACAATGAAGTCTCGGCCTCATCGGCATGCTGGAACGGGGTATCGAACGGCCCGCCGTGCGCCTTGTCCATCAGCGCCTGTCCCATTATCCTCGGCAGGTCCAGGAAGACCAGCACCGCCGGAACCTGGAACTTCTTGCCCCATTCCTGCAGAGCAGATGGTATTGCGTATTCCTGGCCGTGCAGGCTGATGAAGATCTGTTTGCGGAATCCGGTATTCCAGAATCCTGATATCATGGACCTTATATAGGCGGTGAACACGTCGTCCGGTATGGCGACTGTACCCGGCTGGCCTATGTGCTTGAACGGATGGGATCCGTACCAGAGCGGTTCGGCCACGGTGCAGCCGGTCTTCTCCGCGACCATCTCTGCCATCCTCGTGACTAAAAACGTGTCCTCGCCGTAGGGTCCGGCCTTCCCGTGGTTCTCGGTGGAGCCGATAGGCACTATAAGGAGGTCGTTGACCTTAAGCCTCTCCTCGACGTCATGCTTGGTCATCGTCTGGAAATATATCCTCGAAGGCCTGTCCATGTGGCCTTCTGTCCTGGGAAGCTTCCAATCGCTCATAAGTTTCACCTCACAGACATTACTTCCTGTGGCTTTCCAGCTGGGGCGAGTATATCCAAACGAACTTGAGCACCTCATCGCCGGTGTTGACTATCCTGTGCACCTCGCCGGGGGGATTGTATATGCAGATCCCCTCATGGAGGTCTATCTCCCTGTCCCGGGTGATGAACTTGCCCTTCCCGGAGATGAAGTACATCACTTCCTCCTCGAGGTCGTGCTTGTGGTCGGGGACCATGCCGCCAGGGTAAGTCTCGTTCACGCCCATCGCCAGGTTCTTGGCCCCTACGGTCTTCTCGGAGATTAGGATCCAGGACTTCCTCGGAGGGTCTCTAAGTATGCCCTCCACGTCCTTTATGTCGACTACTCTCAGGCCGCTCATTTTCCGCCTCCTATACGCCGATTTGTGCTTCGCCTACCCTCTTATGAGGATGCCCCCGTTCACGTCGAGCGTGATGCCCGTCACCCATGCCGACCTTGCGGATGCAAGGAATACCACGGCATCCGCCACATCTTCGGGGAGCCCGTCCTTGATGATCGCCCTTCCGGCGTTCCACGTCGCGAACACTTCCGGCGGATACTGCTTCGTCTGCTCGGTTAGTATCGGTCCCGGACAGATGCAGTTGACGTAGATGCCGCTCGGCCCCAGCTCACGGGCCAGGGTCTGGGTTATGCCGATCACCGCGGCCTTCGATGCGGCGTAGTTGATGCCCACCCCGGGCCTTCCGGTCCTCGCCCCTAGCGAGGATATGTTCACGATCTTGCCGTACTTCTGCCCCTTCATCACGGCAGCTGCAGCCCTGCAGCACAGGAATGTGCCTGTCACGTTCACTTTCATGACCCGTTCGAAGATCTCGAGAGTCATCTGGTCTATCGGTTTGTGCTGCGATACCCCCGCATTGTTCACGAGCACATCCACCCTGCCGAAATCATCGATGGTACTTTGCATCGCCCTTTCGACCGATTTCTCGTCTGTGATCTCCGCCTCGTATCCCCTCGCCCTCTTGCCGGTCTTGTCTAGACCCATCGCCACTTCGCGTACACCATCGACGGCGATGTCCCATAGGGCGAGCTTCGCCCCTTCGGCGAAGCACTTCTCCGCAATCGCCTTGCCGAGCCCTTTCGCAGAACCTGTTACTATTACGACCTTGTCTTTTAGCTCCATCGATCCACCGCCCTTCCCGGATAGTCGTTCAGCACGCGCCTATATGTCGTCCTCGCCGAGCTTCACGTCCCAAACCTTGGCCATCTCCTCCATGGGTATGTCGAACACGGCGCCGGTGGGGGGAAGAGCCTCTTCCTGCATGAACTCGGGCATGGGGCGCACCGTCTCGTCCACTCCCGCCCTCTTGTTGAACTCCCTTTCCGCGTCGAGACAGTCCTCTCCGATCCTCCTCGCGTCTCCTATCGAATAATCCCTTCCGTACCTGCCCTTCAGCATGTCCAGCAGCATCTTGGGGTTCTTCCTTATCGGCGGCCTCGTGAACAGGCAAAGGCCCAGCGAATCCAGCATCGCGGCCCTTACTTGCAGCATGCGCGAGGATTCCACCTGTCTTTCCTTGCCCGTCGGGTTTATCGTGTTCAAGGTCTCGAAGGCGTTGCCGGCGGTATGGTCAGCGCCCATCGGAGAAGTGACGTACGTGACGCCGTTGCCCTTCAAGGCCCTTGGGTCGTATCCGGGTATGGCCTGGCCTTTCACTGCCGGCACGCGGCGGATCCCAAGGAGCCTTCCCGTCACGACAACCCCGTTGCCGAGGATACGGCCGAGGTAGGTGCCCTCGCCTATCTGTCTTATGAGGCCCTTCGCACCCTCGGCGTCGCCGAAGCCTATTACACCTGCTTCCATGGCGACAGCTATCGCGGCCCCCGTCTCTATCGCATCGACCCCGACCTGGTTACAGAGGTCGTTCATCTCGGCGATGCGATCCATGTCGCCGATCCCGCAATTGGACCCTAGAAGAGCTATGTTCTCGTATTGTACGGAGGCCACTATCTTCTTCCCGGTCCTGTCCGGCCAGATGTTGCTGCACCTTATGGCGCAGCCTGCCACGCACCCCGTGCCGGACCTTCCCTCGCCCCCTCTTTTCGCTATGGTCCCCCTCACATACTCGCCGTTGATCATGTCGGCGCGCTCGAAGGATCCCGAGCTGAAGTTCCTCGTCGGCAGCAGGCCCGACCTGTTTGCCAGGTCGAGTATCGCCGGGGTACCGTATATGTGCCTGTTTTCGGTCTTCGGATCCGACATCAGGCCCTCCACGAGTGCCCTGGCCCCCTTCATCAGAAGCTCCTTGTCCGCGAACACAGGCTGCTTGGCATCCTTGTCGTCCACGACCACCGCCTTGATGCCCTTCGAACCCATCAAAGCGCCCAGGCCGCCCCTCGCCGCATACCTCACCTGGGTGTCCTCGTCGTCGGACACCGCCACCCCCGCTCCGTACATGAGCATCTCGCCGGCGGGCCCGATCGCCATCAGCCCTACGTCCTTGCCGTACCTGCTCCTTAGCGTCCTGAAGGTGTCACCCACCCAGAGGCCCTTCAACTCGGGCGCATCTATGAGCTCCACCCTGTCGGCACCGACAAAGAGCACCCTTAATGACGGCAAAACGGGCGCATCCTCTAGAATCAGAGCCCTTATGCCGAGCCTGGCCAGCCTTTTGCCGGCGAAGCCCCCCACATTGCTCTCCTTGACCCCTCCCGTAAGTGGGCTCTTGCCTCCCACCGACAGCTGGCCCGTCGTCGTTATGGGCGCATCGGCGAGAAGTCCGCAGGCGAAAAGGAGCTTGTTGTGCCTGCCGAGAGGTTCGCACACGGGCGGCACTTCCCTCAGCAACACCTTGGCCACGAGGAGCCTGCCGCCCCAGCCCAGTTCCTCCGGAGTGGCCCTATCCTTCCTTATATTCCCAGTCCTCGTATCTACCCTGATGATCCAGTCCATTATCCCAAGCCTCCGAGTACCATGCCCGAGCCGACCTTGCCGAGGAGCTCGTTCAGGGTCGACACCGCTGCGTCGTCCAGCTCCACCCCTGCGGCCCGTGCGTTCTCCCACCTCATCGCCTCGATCTCCCCAGGCGAGAGGATCGAGGGATGTCCTGTGGCTTTCCTTGTCTTTTTCATGTCGTCTATGTATGCGCCCACAAGGCCCCTGTACTCATCCAGTCCCATGAACCTGGCCGGATCGATCGCAATGAAGGCGGCCCCGACGCCCGTGGGACCCTCCAGGCTGTGGAAGCTTCTCACCGACGGACCGTAGCTGGCCCCCGAGAGCATCCCCGCTACCAGGTCCACTACCATCGCAAGTCCCGATCCTTTAGGACCGCCGATGGGCAGGAGCGTACCTTCCAGGGCCTCGTCAGGATCGGTGGTAGGCCTGCCCTCCTTGTCGAGGGCCCAGCCTTCGGGGATCTTGCCCTTCTCGCGCGACGCCTTCCTTATCTTGCCCCTGGCCACGATGCTTGAGGCCATGTCCAGCACGATAGGATGGCCCTTCTTTGTTGGCACCGAGATGGATATCGGATTTGTGCCGAAATAGGCCTGGGCCCCTCCCCACGGCGCCATCGAGGCGTTGGCGTTGCAGGCCATGATTCCTATCATGCCCGCCCTGGCGACCAGCCCCGTGTAGTAGCCGAGGCAGCCTACGTTGTTGGTGTTCTTCGCCAGTGCCATGCCCATGCCGAATTCGCCGGCCTTCTTCATGGCCGTTTCCATGGCCATCGTCGCGGCGACCGGCCCTAGGCCGTTGTTGCCGTCGATGGTCGCGGTTGCTTTAGAATCGGAGATCAGCTTCGCTTCCGTCGGAAGCCTAAGCATCCCGGCCTTCGCCCTTTCGTATATCGGCTTCAACAGGTAGGTGCCGTGCGTGGATACGCCGGTCATGTCAGCGTAGACGAGGCATTCGGCGGCCTTGAGCGCATCTTGGGGATCCTCTCCCAGGCCCACCAGGATCGCCGCGGCAGCTTTGCCGAGCTTAAGGGAATCTATCTTCATGCTCTATTCCTCCACCAGGCCCAGCGCCTCAAAGACGGCGTCCAGCTTGTTGTACGACACGCTCGACACGCCGGTCGCCAAAACCTTGGCCTTCTGGATCTCGTTCTCCGTGCGTTTGATCGACCTTTCCAGCACGTCCTCCACATCGGCCAGCGGGACTGCGACCAGGCCGTCGTCGTCGCCGACTATCAGGTCCCCGGGATTGACCATGAGTCCGCCGAACACGATCGGATAGTTGACCAGCCCCAACGTGCCCTTGACCGTGCCCCTGATCGCCGTCCCCCTGCTGAAGATGCTGAAACCCATCCGGATTATCTCCTGCGAATCCCTTATGCAACCGTCTATGGCAAGGCCGGCCACCTTCCTGGACATCGCCGAGACCGCCATCAGGCCGCCGAAGTAGCCGTACTCGTACCCTCCTCCCACGGAGGCGACGATGACGTCTCCGGGCAGGGCCTTCTCCAGCGCCTTGTGCAGCATGAGGTTGTCCCCCGGCGCGCATTGCACCGTGAAGGCGGGGCCGCATATCTTCATTCCCTTGCTAATGGGTTTTATCGCGGGGTCTATGAAGCCTATCCGGCCCCCCGCTTCATGTATGGTGGCTGAAGGGATGCTATAAAATGACGAGACTATACCGTCCTTGGGCCTTTCGATCCTGGTACGTACGTGAATCATATGCCTGGATCCCCTTTCGTTGCCTTACTCAAATGGCATGAGTAGCGAACTAAACAAGGGCTGTTAGCAGTGATTCCGCTATGTCCCGCATCGTTAGTGCAAGCCGGTGGCCTTGTCCCGGACATATCATTGCGCTGGACCGTTCTTCTGTTGTTCGTAGTGTCCGACCGGCCGTATCGTCCGCCGCATGCTCGGCGGAAGGCCGATCATCCGTTGTAGGCGATGTACCCTTCCATCATGCGCAGCTTTGCCTGGGTGACGTGATGCTGCATGAGCTCCGCCGCTTCTAGTTTCTCGCCCTTTTCGATGAGTTCTATGATCTTGATGTGCTCTTCGAGCGCTACGTCGCTACCGTGCCTGATCCTCTTGGAGCAGACCAGGTATTTGGCACGGATGGACCTGACCAGGTCCGTAAGGTAGGGATTGTTCGCCGCCTTGAAGAAGACCATGTGGTAGCGCTCGTCTTCCTTCAAGTACTCCTTTATGTCACGATCCGAAAGGTGCAAAGCCTGCTTGCGGACGCTTTCCTTGAGGGCGTCGATATCTTCCTTTGTGAGGAAATCGAACGCCTTCTCGAAGACGAACCTCTCCATGCACTCCCTCGCCTCGTATATCTGCATCAGGTCCTTTATGTCCAGCTTGGGGACGAAATACCCTACGTTCGGCTCAAGGTCCAGCAAACCCTCGCTCTTGAGCTTCAAGAACGCCTCACGCACCGGTGTGTAGCTTATGCCCAGCTGGGAAGACATCTCCCTCATGCTTATGTACTGGCCCTTCTCGAAGGTGAGTATCCTGTCCTTTATAAGGTTGTACGCCTTTTCGCTAAGCGAGCCGTATTCCATGCCGAACCTCGCTTTCCGGTCTGGATAAGTAGATATACCGATGGTGTATCAATGATATATCACTTATACTATATCTTCGCCTTCCAGTCGCTGTCAATCTATGAATCCAGATGTGTCTATAGGTATACAGAGAAGAAACTGCCTGCGCTTCCTTGGTGCGCAGGCAGTTAATGCCGTATATGCGGCTCATGGCGGGAGGATCGTTTGGAATGTTCGGTATCTACCTGACGGCGCACAAGCGCCTGGTCTTCTCCACGAAATCCTCGTCCTTGACGCCCTCGAGGTTTATCATCACGTTCTGCCATGCCCCTTTCATGGAGGCGCTGGCGCTCAGCTCGGCCACCTCTAGGTCGCTTGCGCAGTTCACGTTCACCTTGCCTTTGATCCTCCCGATGAGATCAAGGCAACGAGAGGCCTTCTGCATGGTCTCCAGGGGTATGTTCGTAGCCATCTTGAGGGCGTGCTGTATGGCAGAGGACCTCTCGGCTTTCTCCTCGGGCGTGCCTTTGGGCAGCTTGTACGCCGAAGTGACGTTGTCGTAAGCTTCCTTGTCCATGTCTATAAGGTCGGTAAGCTCGGCCCTGAGCCTGTATGCTTCCTCCAGGGCGGATCTCATGAGCTCTTCGTGCTCCTTGTACTTCTCCTTCCCGATGGTCAGCCTTGCCACCATCTCTACAAGGGACGAGGCGAACGCGCCCTCCAAGGCCGCCACGCTGCCGCCTCCCGGCGTGGGACAGTCCGATGACAATGCTTCCAGGAAATCCTCGACGCTCAGCTCAACCAGTTTCTTCACTTGGTAACCTCCAAATTTTCAGTGGGAATGCCCCTGCCCGGCACCGTGTACGATTCCTGCTTTAACGACCGTCCCGACCATGTTCGTCCCGTAGCGGTAAAGGAGATAGTCGAGGTCAGGCGCCTGCCAGATGACCAGGTCGGCGGCCTTCCCGGGCTCTATGCTCCCGTGGCTTTCGGCAAGGCCCATGGCTGCGGCGCCGTTCAGCGTGACGCCGGTGAGCACCTCCTCGGGCCTCATCCTGTACTTCAGAAGGGCGATGGTCATGGCCATCTGAAGATTCAGGTTCGTGGTGGAGCCGGGATTAAAGTCCGTGGCCAAAGCCACCGGCGCACCGAGCTCTATTATCCTTCTCGCCCGGGCGTAGTCCTCGTCCAGATAGAAGGAGGTGCAAGGGAGCAGCACCGCGATTGTCCCGGCCTCGGCCATGGCCCTCAACCCGTCATCAGCCGCATGGATCAGATGCTCGGCCGTGATCGCTCCGAGCCCGGCCGCAAGGCGCGCCCCTCCGGTATCGTTGATCTCGTCGGCGTGTATCTTTACGCCTAGGCCGTACGTCCTCGCGCATTCGCAGATGCGCGATGTCTCTGCGGGGCTGAAGACGCCCTTCTCGCAGAACACGTCGCAGAAGGCAGCAAGGCCCCTCGCGGCGGCCTCCGGTATCATCCTTTCGCAGATGAGCTTGATGTAGCCCTCTTTATCGTCGAAGTACTCCTCCGGCACCGCGTGCGCCCCCATGAGCGTGGGAACGATGTCTATGGGGTGTTCCTTCGCCATGATGGCCAGCGCTTCCAGCTGTTTCATCTCGTCTTCCAGTGTAAGCCCGTAGCCGCTCTTCGCCTCCACCGTAGTTGTGCCGTGCTCGAGCATCTGGTCAAGGATCCAAAGGCCCTTCTCCACCAGCGCGTCCAGGGAGGACGCCCTTGTGGACCTCACGGTGCTTAGTATGCCACCGCCGCCCTTCAAGATCTCCAGGTAGGGTACTCCCTTCAGCTTAAGGGCCAGCTCCTTGTGCCTCCAGCCTCCGAAGACCATGTGCGTGTGGGAATCGACGAGGCCGGGGGTGACTAGAAGCCCCCCCGCGTCCAGCACGTCCGTCGCAAGGTCCGATGCGTTGCCCCTGCCGTCCGCCATGCCGCCGACCTCGGTGATGAGGCCGTCCTTCACCCCGATCCAGGCATCCTTCGTCAAGCTTATCTCGGCCTGGCCGTCCCCGGCCCTTGCCGTGCGTCCCTTCGGCGTCGCGAGCGTGCCTATGTTGACGATCACAAGGTCGAATTCCTTGCCCTCGTGCTTTGCCGTCTCATGGATGTCTCCTATCCTATGCCCGTCGTGTCCGCAGCCGCAGCCGGGTCCGTGCACGTGGGCCGTGGCTTTCCCGCCGTGTCCGCTCATCTGCTATCCAGCCTTTCTGCCACCAAGACCTTGACCTTGTTAGCATCGGCCACATAGGGTATGGTGATATGCCCTTTACCTTCGTGTTTCCTGTTGTACTCGGCCGAGGTCTCTATGGAGGCCGGGTTCCTCGCCCAGGCCCTCCTTGCGACTCCTCCCATGACGTCCCACATCATGGCCGATTCGATGATCCTGTCCACCCTCTGGCTACCGTCGAGCACCAGCCCGAACCCCCCGTTTATGGCCTTGCCGATCCCCACCCCGCCCCCGTTGTGCAAAGCCACCAAGCTCATTCCCCTGGCGGCGTTGCCGGCGAAGCACTGCGTCGCCATGTCGGCCATCACGTTGCTGCCGTCCTTGATGTTGGACGTCTCCCTGAAGGGAGAATCCGTACCGCCCGTATCGTGGTGGTCCCGGCCGAGCATTATGGGGCCGGTCTCCGCCTTCCTCACCATGTCGTTGAACTTAAGGGCTATCCTCGTCCTGCCCTCGGCGTCCTGGTACAAGATCCTCGCCTTCGTTCCGACGACAAGCCTGTTCTTATCGGCGTCCCTTATCCAGATGTAGTTGTCCCTGTCCTGGCCCCTCCTGTCGGGGTCTATGCAGCCCATCGCCGCCTCGTCCGTCTTCCTGAGGTCCTCTTCCCTGCCGGTAAGGCAGACCCACCTGAACGGCCCGTAGCCATAATCGAACAGCTGGGGACCCATTATGTCCTCGACGTAGGACGGGAATATGAAGCCGTCCTTCTCGTCCACCCCGTTCTTGGATATCTCGATCACCCCGGCGTCGAAGACCGCCTTCAGGAAGGAATTGCCATAATCGAAGAAGTACGTCCCCCTGGCGACGAGCTCCCTTATGGCTTCGTAGTGCCTCCTCAGGCTCTTGTCCACCAGCTCCTTGAACTTCGCCCTGTCCTCGCTTAGGAGCCTCGTCCTCTCGTCGAAGCTTATCCCCTGGGGGCAATACCCACCCTCGTAGGCGTTATGGCATGAGGTCTGGTCTGAGAGCAGGTCGATCCTCAGCCCTTCCTTGACGGCGTAATCGAGCAGGTCCACTATGTTGCCGTGATAGGCGACCGACATGGGCTCCTTGCGGGCCATGTGCTTCGCGGCCAGGTCGAATGCCTCCCTGGGGCTTTCTACGACCTTCTTCACCCACCCTTGTGAGTGCCTGGTGCTTATCCTCGATCCGTCCACTTCGGCGATGATCGCCACTGCGCCCGCGATCTCCGCCGCCTTCGGCTGGGCGCCGCTCATGCCGCCAAGGCCGGACGACACGAAGAGCCGGCCGGTGAGGTCCTTGTGCTCCGCGATCCCGAGCTTCGCCCTTCCGGCGTTCAGGATCGTATTGAACGTCCCGTGCACTATGCCCTGCGGGCCTATGTACATCCAGCCTCCCGCGGTCATCTGGCCGTAGTTGGCGACTCCCATCTGCTCTGCGACCTCCCAGTCGCGCATGTTGTCGAACATGCCTATCATGAGCGAGTTCGTGATTATCACCCTTGGAGCTTCCGGCTTGGACGGGAACAGCCCGAGGGGGTGCCCCGACTCCACGACCAGGGTCGTGTCCTCCGTGAGCTCTTCCAGATATTTCTTTATTAGTAGGTACTGCAGCCAGTTCTGGCAGACAGAGCCTGTCTCGCCGTAGGTGACCAGCTCATACGGGTACAGGGCCACGTCGAAGTCGAGGTTGTTGTCTATCATCACCTGGAACGCCCTGCCCGCCAGGCACTTCCCTTCGTACTCGTCCACAGGCCTTCCGTATATCCTCCCGGAGGGCCTGAACCTGTATGCGTAGATCCTGCCGCGGCTCACAAGCTCCTCGAGGAATTCAGGGGCAAGCTCGTCGTGGTATTGCGATGGCACGTACCTCAGGGCGTTCATAAGGGCCGTTTCCGTCTGCGCCCTGGTGAGCCTGTAGCCGCGGTCCGGCGCCCTCCTTATGCCCCGCTCGAAGACGCATGGTCCCGGCAGCTTGCCCTTTAGGTCCAAGCCGAACTTACCTATACCGTCATACATCGACCTCGCTCCTCCTTAAGATATGTACTCGGGCATGCCATCAAAGCTCGCCGACCACGCTCTCGACTACGTCCACCAGCGTACCGTCCTCGACAAGGGCCGTAACCTTCTCGAGGTCCTTGTACATGACCCTGTCCTCGGTAAGGCGCCCGACGACGCTCCTTATCACCTTGTACGCGGCGTCGGTGCCCTTGCCCATCATCCCGGCCGAACCTCTCATGTCTAGGGCCTGCGCTGCGCACATGAGCTCGATGGCGAGCACGCTCCTTACGTTGCCCACCACCTCCATCGCCTGCCTTGCCGCGATCGTGCCCATGCTGACATGGTCTTCCTGGTTAGCCGAAGTCGGTATGGAATCGACGCTCGCCGGATGGCTGAGCACCTTGTTCTCGGATACGAGGGATGCGGCCACGTACTGCGTTATCATCATGCCCGAGTTGAGGCCGCCGTGCTCCGTAAGAAACGCAGGAAGCCTCGAGAGGCTGGGATTGACCATCTGCTCGATGCGCCTTTCGGATATGTCGGCCAGCTCCGCCGCCGCTATCTTGAGGTAGTCCATGACGAGGGCTATCGGCTGGCCGTGGAAGTTGCCAGCGGATATCACTTCCCCGTCGTCTGGGAATACGAGGGGATTGTCGGTCACCGAGTTTATCTCGACGGACACGGCCCTCCATATGTGGGAGAACGCGTCCCTGGAAGCTCCATGCACCTGTGGTACGCACCTGAGAGAATAGGGGTCCTGCACTTTGTCCCCGCCCGCGTCCGTAAGCATCCTGCTTCCTTTGGTCAGCTTCAGAACGTTCTCTGCCACCACCGCATGCCCCGGATGCTGCCTCACCCCGCTCACCCGCAGGTCGAACGCGCTCTTCAGGCCATTCATGGCCTCGAGCGTCATGGAGGCCGCGATGTCCGCGGCCTTGAGCAGTATCAGCGTGTCGTGCATGGCAAGCGATGCTATGGCGGTCATCACCGGAGTGCCGTTTATCAGGGCTAGGCCTTCCTTCTCCATAAGGTCCAGCGGCTTGAGCCCCGCTTTCTCGAGGGCTTCCGAGGACGGCACCCTCCTGCCCTTGTAGAAGGCTTCACCCTCTCCGATCACCGTAAGGGCCATATGGGCCAAGGGCGCAAGGTCCCCACTCGCCCCCAACGACCCCTTGGAGGGGATGACCGGGACGACGTCCTTGTTCAGCATATTGATGAGCATTCCTATGAGCTCCGGCCTTGCGCCGGAGTGGCCTCTGGCGAGCGCGTTCGCCCTCAGCAGGAGCACGGCCCTCGCCTGGTCGACCGGAAGAGGCTCCCCCACCCCGGTGGCGTGGGAGATGATCAGGTTCCTCTGCAGGAGCTTCGTGTCTTCGCTGGATATGGCCACGTTGGCGAACTTCCCGAAGCCGGTCGTGACCCCGTAGACGACCTTGCGCTTATCCACGCACTTCTCGATCAGGTCCCTCGCCTTTGTGACCCGCTCGAGCGCGCTTGCCGATAAGGCTACGTGCCGGTTCCTCCGTGCTACGTCGATGACGTCCTCTATGTTCAGATGCCCGCTAAGGTCGAGGCTTCCCATAAAACCACCCCAAATCGGAAATCTCCTGCCTGAAGAAGATTATACCATCTGTGAATAGGCGGTTCACGGCCATTCGCCTTATTCCGGCGTCATTTGCCGGCCTTAGCCAAACGCGCCAACTCCAGGGCGATTCCCTTCCTTTTGGGGTCTTTGACCAGGGCCGCGACGGCGGCCATGGCGCTTTTGGCTTGCTCACCGTCAAGGTATCTGAACCTTCCGCTGCCCCAGCCGATGTAGGAGGGATTGCCACGGTTCTTGTAATGGTCCCAGAAGTACACCAGCTCGTCCGGGGAAAGCGCGAGCTTTAGCTCATCGTCCGCCTTGACCCAGCCTGATTTGTCCGGATCGTAGGAAACCACCTCGGCTATCCTGAAGACCGCGAATATGAAGCGCTCGGCCTCCCCCGCCCCGGGATATCTCGTCGTAAGGAAGGTTAGGTCGCCGACATCCGCGTTGTTGATCTTCCTCGGCGTCCAGCTCCACGGCCCGTCATGGTCGAATCCCGCATATGCTTTCCATTCCAGAAGGATCCTGCTGTCCTGGCAAGGTTCCTCCGGCCTGGGCTCCCCTTTGAGAACATAGGCACTGCACGGGCACTCTGGAAGCGAACACCACGGCGAGCCCTTCTTCACGTTATACGCCGCGGTCGGCCTCGTGCACGCGCCCATGTACCCGACGACCGGCATATCATTAGCCCTATTGTCGTTATATGCACATTTGAAGGCAATGTGTCCCAATTTTCGAGCCTCCTTCCGACTAATCTGCAATTATCTGTATTTTGCACTGTAAAAAATACTTTATGCTATATTGCATATTGTTCAATATGACGTTAATATGTAGCCAGAACCAATCTTCCCTTCCTCCTTTTAACCGCCGGGGATCCTGTCCGAAGGGTCCCCGGCACTATTATATGCTCGGGTCGAGCCCGTATCGCCTATCGGTAAGGCCTTTCGCCGCCGTCATGGTTAATCCTTTACGGAAGGTCATGGCCGGGTCGGCGTTGAAGATGCATCAACGGGAGGTGTCTTGGATTGTACGGTTTTGATGAGCTCGATAAGGTCGGCAGCGCGAGGTTCGCGTGGGGGCCGGCTGCGCTGGTTGACCTTTGCATCGAAAGGATCAGGTCCCTCAGGGGGGACATCGGCGGTGCGGTGTTCGATACTTACCTTTCAGCGCAGAAGAAGCTATCAGAGATGGACCTTCCAGGCGCCACGGTGGTGATGGCCGCGATGAGGGCCCCTTTGTTCGAGATGCCCGTGGATGCAGGAGGAAGGACGGCATACGCCCTTGTCCCTCCTACTTATATTGACGACAAGGCCTTGATCGGCAAAGTAGACGCCGCCGTGGAGAATGTGTTTGGTAAGGCCACGCCGATAAGGGCACCCTTCAAGACCTTGGCCGTTCTTCTGGGCCTAGCCAAGTACGGCAGGAACAACATCGCGTACGTTCACGGCATGGGAAGCTATGTAAGGCTCAGGTGCTACATCGCGACAAGGCAGGTCGAATCCTCGTACCCGGCGCCGATACGACCGCTTGAGAAGGATTTGGGCTCGGATTACCTCTCTGACGAATGCAGAGGCTGCGACATCTGCGAGTCGGCATGCCCTACGGGCGCGATAGAAAACCGAGGCTTCATGCTCGATGCGAGCAGGTGCATGACGCTCGCGAACGAGGATGCCAAGAAGCTGCCGGGATGGTATGAGAAAAGCTTTAGCCACTGCATGGTCGGATGCATGAGATGCCAGGAAGCCTGCCCGATGAACGATGGGAAGCTGCAGAGGATAAGGCTCAGATCGGGTCTGGACAAGGACCAGGCTGCCTGGGTGCTTAATGGCAGCGACGATCCCGAAGGAAGGCTCGAGGCGGGCGTCAAGCAGGTCCTGAAGGAGAACGGCATGTCCTACCTGGATGACGTGTTCGCAAGGAACATGAAGAGCCTGTATAACGCCGGCAGGCTATGACCTTAGTTCACTGGGGCATCTCCTCTGTGCCGGTGGCCTGCAGGCCCTTCATCCTGGAGTACTTAAAGTGGAAGACGATCCTTAGGGCCAATACCACCGCCGCGCTTACGAGCCCCAGCCTGAATGCGGAGAAATATCCTGCCTCCAGGCCTTTCCCCGCCGATACGAAAGCGTCGATCACATATCCCATGATCGGCTGGTAGAGCGCTCCTCCCAACATGGGGGCGGCGTTCAGCACTCCGAAGAACAGCCCCCTAGAGCCGGATGCTACGTATCTCTGACAGAAATAGGGATTGAGCACGGAGGTGAACGAGCTGCCGCCGGCAAGCAAGAATGCCCCGGCGCCGAGCATCCCAAGCCCTGATGCGTCCCACTTCTTTATGACCACGAACCATGACAGGAAGAATATGGATGCTGATACGAGCGCGAGCCTGTGGGCGCTGACGCCCCTGCTTCCCACGAGCCATCCTATGAGCGGCGCCCCTATCGCGGCCCCGAGGCTTGCCAGCATCATTATGTTGCCGGCGGCTGTCTTTGTGAGCCCGTATACGTCGGTTATGAAAGGGACTCCCCATAATCCCTGGAAGCCCATCTGGCTGCCGTATTGTACCATCACGGCCAGGGAGAGCAGGATCAGCATCGTAAGGTAGTCCTTGCGCCCGTTCTTCAAGGAGAGGCCTTCCTCCTCCGGGTGACCGTCCTGTTGCGATCCGTGCCCGTAATCCTTGGTCAGCGCTATGGCGGCAATCCCGGCCGCCAGCGTAATCGCCCCGATGGCATACATGGACGCCCTCCAGCCGAAGTTCACCACCGAATACGCCAAGGGCCCCGTCGCAGACATGCCGCCGACGTTCCCGACGGCTACCATAATTCCAGTCGCAAACGAAGCCCTGTCACTCCCGTAGGCCAAGCCGAACAACCTGATCGCCGCTATGAACACCGCCGAGATCCCCGCCGTCAGTACGACCCTGCCGACTATAGCCATGGCCAGGGAGCCGCTCATCGCGAACAGCACAGACCCTGCCGCTCCCGCCGTCATGGATATGCCCATGACGAGCCCCGGCTTGAACCTGTCGCAGAGTATGCCGACGGGCACCTGGAGAATCGCATATGTATAGAAATAGCTGGAAGAAAGAAGACCCATCACCGAGGCCGACGCGCTGAATTCGCGCATGAGCTCCGCGGCGAAGACGCCTGGGGATATCCTGTGCACGTTCGCCAGGAAGAAACACAAAGAGCATACTACCAGCACGCCGAGTCCGCCGTGCGCGGTGATGCCGCCTGTTTTTCCTCCCACACCCGATGTCCTGCCGCCCTTCATCTTGCCGCCTCCAATCCGGAGGCCTGGCTATCTAGCTTGCCTTCGGTTTTCTTCGCCAGCATCGCGGCGGTGATGAACAAGACGGCGGATACCGTGGCCGCCAGCAAATCAAGGATAAGCGCCGACGAATATCCAGAGGCCAGGCCCGCGCCTAAGGCCTGGGCCCTGTCCAGGATGTAGCCCATCAAAGGCTGGAAGACCGCCCCTCCGGCTATGGACATGCTGTTCACGAAGCCGACCACGGCGCCCCTGACGCTCTCGTCCACCCCGCCCACTATAACGGCCTGCATGGTTATGCCCACTATCGTGCTCGTGGAGCCGAACACAAGCGATGTCGCCTTGAGGGATGGTATGGCGTACGCGCCTAAGGGGATGGCTATCGGTATCCAGGACACCGCATACAATATGGAAGTGATGCTCATCATCCTGCGCTCCCCGATACCCGAGACCTTGTTCAAAACTCCGGTAAGGAGACCGGCCAAGGACGCGGAGAGTGCCATAAGCATCATAACCGAGCTCGCCTCCATGCGGGTGAGCCCGTGCACGTCCATCACGTACGGGACTCCCCAGAGGCCCTGGAAGCTGAACATAGGGCCGTTCTTCAGGAAGATACCTAGCCCTAGGACAAGGGCGAACGCTACGTCATAACCTGACGTCTTCCTGCTGGAAGCCCTTCTCGCTTTTCCATCGGCGCTCGTGCCCGCCAACTTCGCCCTGCCCATGAATGTGACCATGAGGATGGATATGACTGCCGTGGCGCCGCCCATTATATAGAAGGCGGCCCTCCAGCCAATGCCCTCTACGATAGCGGCAAGCGGGCCGGTGGCCGTCAACGATCCTAAGTTGCCTATGCCGAGGATTATGCCGGTGGCGAGCATGAAGCCCTTCCTGTCCAGGATCTGGCCGAAGAGCTTCGTCGCCGGGACGTATATGGCGGCGAGGCCCAGGCTGGTGAGTCCTCTTGCGAAGAGGGCGGCCCCGAAGCTCGTCGACATGCCGAAAAGGACGGATCCCACGGCCGCGAATGCGGTGAAGATGCCCATCACCTTGCCCGGGTTGTACCTGTCGACCAGGTACCCGATCGGGATCTGCACCAGCCCGTAGACTATGAAATAGACGGAAGAAAGAAGGCCAAGCACCGTCGACGACGTAGAGAATTCGGCCTTCAGCTCGGATGCCATCACCGCCGGGGCCATCCTGTGGAAGCTTACCATGTAGTACCCGAGGGAGCAGATTATCAATGAAGTCCATATAAGCGCAGGCGATATCCCGTTTCTTTCGGATTTGAACAATCGCGGTCCCTCCGGTCGGCAAAGATAACATAATCATAAATCATTGCGGGAATTTATGTAATGTTCACCCTCACGCCCCATCCGTCTATTTCCTTGGAATGGGAGAGGACTATGAACTGCCTCGTTCTGGACATCCTCACAAGCAGCTCCCTTATCCTGCCCAGCCTCGTCTCGTCAGTAGTGCCGAAGGAGTCGTCGAAGAACATCGGCATGCTCCTGCCCTCGCCCAGAAGCTCCGCGGCCGCCACCTTGACGCATACGTTAAGCTGGTCCTTCGTTCCCTGAGAAAGCTGGTCGTACGATACGGCCGTCCCGTCGGACGAGATCATGAGCCTCAGGTCCTCCCCGACTTCCACCACCCTTGCGCTGTCTCCGGTTATCAAGCCGAGCAGCTCAGTGACGTTCTTCTTCATCGCCTTAAGGGAGGATGAGCCAAACTCCGCATTGGCCGCGTCGAGCTGCTCTATGGCTAGCGCCAGCGCACGTTCTTCGCACTTCAGCGCCTCCTTGAGCCCCTCTTCGTACGCTAGCTTCTCTTCCAGCTCCGGTATGTTGTCGATGTCGTGCGACCTTGCCTCCCTCAGCTCATCGTTGAGCCTTCCGGCCTCATCGGAGCGGTCCTTGGCGATCCTGTCGTACTCCTTCTCGCCCTCCTCGGCCAACCTCAGCTCTTGCTGCGCATCCATGAGCGCTTCCTTGTCGATGGTTACCTTGAGGTACGTACAGTGGGAGAACTTCCGCTCCCATTCGGACATGATGGCCTCGGCCTGCTGCCTGGTCGCCTCCACGTCGGACGTGAGCGCTTGTATGTCGGACCCTCTTGCGTTTATGAGCCCGTCTATGACCTTCTCGTCCGTCACGATCTGCGAGGCTTTGGCCTCTATGAGCTTCTGGCGCTCGTTTTTGGCGTTGTTCTTCCTTATGGCCTCGGACCAGAAATCCCCTTCTTTCGCCATGAGACCCTTCACACCGAGATCCATGTCATAACCTGCGATGTCACAGGCATCGGCTGTGTCGTTCGCCATTATCCGCCCGATGGCCCTCGCTGTGATAAGGGCGAGGCGAGAAAGAGAATCGGCATCCCTCATCACATCCGACAACTGCCGACAAGTCGCCGCTACGTCTTCCGGCAGAGCCGGCTTTACGGATGCTTTCATCTCATCGAACAACTTTATCCTGGCCTCCAGGCCCGAATCCCCTGATGCGCCCTCTTCAGGTTTGACCGCAGGTCTTCTCTCAAGATATGCCTTCAGGACGAAGCCGAGCACGGAGCAAAGGGCGATCGTCAACACCATGGCCGTCCTGTCGGAGGGCTTCCTGAACAGAAGGTAGGCAATAACGAATCCGGCCAATATCCCCAAAACGGGAGAGAACTTGACCAGAGGGCCGCTCTTGCCTTTTAGGTCCGCTTTCTCCTTCTTCGAGGCTTCTTTTCCCATCATTTCCCTGTCATCGTCTGTAAGGCCGGCCACATCCTTGAACCGGCTTTCCCACGCTTCGCGCGCAAAGACGGCCTCATCAAGCATCCTGCGCGCTTCGGACGCTTTTGCGTAGACGGCCATCAGCCTCTGTTCGGCCCCTGCTTCGGTCAGGTCCGTCTCCAGCAGCTCGCCGGACAATCCGCCTTGCCATCCATGCCCCGCCTTTACCGCCTTTGCATCCTTGATGGCCCCCTTGGCCTCGCTAAAGGCGTCCATTATCGCATCCAGGCGCGAAGGCGGCATGCCCGGTCCGTCAAAGCCGGCCTTCAGATTTTCCAGCTCGGCGACGTGTGACTGCTTCTCCTTCATTTTCACGCAGATCTGATCAAGGTCCGCCTTTTTCCTAGAATGCTCCTCGTTCTTTGCGATCCACCTTTCCCTTAGTTTCATCCATGCCTCGACGTCCGTCCTTCGTCCGGTCCAGCTCATTTTGTTGAGCCTTGCGTCTTCAGCCTCCTGCAGCTTCGACTGCAGCTTCTCGTTCAAGGGGGCGATCCTGTCCAGGTCCTCTTTGGCCCTCCTCAGCTTCGCCCTATCTTCCTCGATGGAGTCCTCGACCTGCTCGAGCCGCCTCTTTTCGCGCTGGTCGCTTTCGCCGTATTGCTTAAGGCGCATCGTAATGCCCGTTGACATGTCCTTGCCGAGGCGCGCGAAGAGCTTTTGGCGAGCTCCTTCGTAATCACCGTACGCGCTCTTGGCTGTCAGGCCCCAACCCTTCCCCAGGCCGGGATCGTTCTCGTTGGGCTGCTCGAGCACGAACGCCGACCTGAACACTTCCACGTCTATCGTCCCGAAATGCTCCTGCACGAAGGCATCGTACTTCTGGCTCCTCTTCCCCGCCGGGACATGGACCTGCCCCCTTATCAGATTCACGAAGCCACCCGTGTCCTCGTCGTACACGCTCACCGCGACCTTGTCCGCAGCGAAGTCCATGTCTATCCTGTACGTGCCTCCCTTGGAAGAGAAGGTGAGCTCGCCTCGGAACGAGGGGGAGCCGCGCCAGGAGCGGAACTTGTCCTTCCCCTGTTTCCTCAGCCCGTATATCGTATGCACGAGGCCGTTGACCATGGTGCTCTTGCCGGACTCGTTGAGCCTGTACAAAGTGTCTATACCACCCTTGAACTCGAAGACGGTCCTTTCCCTGAAGCAGCCGAATCCTTCCAGCGCAAGGCTCAAGTACTTCATCTTCCCTGCACCTCCTGCCTCAGAGCCTCGAGCCCCTTCTTCAAGGCCGCCTCGACCAGCCCCTTCTCCTCTTCGCCGCAGCTTTCCAGGCGCCCTAGCATCCTCCTTGTGAAAGAGCCCCTGAGGGTGTTCTCCTTTGCCATGTTATCAAGCTCAAAGGGGTCCAGGTGAAGTGCGTCGGATTCTACCTGTACGAACGAGAAATATGGGGCGAGCGCGGATCTCAGGCCGATAGGTGAGAAAGAGGCCTGCATCGTGCCCGTGAGCCTGACGAGCAGGTAGGCGGCCCCTTGGGCCTTAGAACGGACCCTGGACGCGGCATCTTCCGGGGCCATCCCGGTGATGTCCAGCTCCAGCGCCGAATATCCGGCGAGGCCCGGCATGTCTTCCCAGCTGAGCCGGACGTCGGATCCGTTAAATTCCGCGATGGGGTATCTACCGGTGCCGATATCATTGAAACCCATGCCGTCAAGAAGACCCGGGTACACCATGGTAAGCTTACCCGATGTCCTCACAATGGGCTTGTGTATATGCCCGAGCGCGGCATACGAGTAGCCGGACGCTTCTATGTCCTTGGAGGAGACCTTCATGGCCCTGTCCTCGTCCGCCCCAGGCAGGTCCATGTCCAGGGAGCAATGCATCGCCAGTATCCCGACCGCGCCGTCCGGCACCCTCTTAAGGTCCTTCAGGTCCTCTCTTCTCGTCACGCCCCCGGTATAGGCGCAGGAGCACACGTATACGTCGAGTCCCGCCACGTCCCCCCTGAAGGCCGGCCAAGGCGTAGGGGTCCTCACCAGCTTGCAGCAGTCGTCCCAGGACAAGTCCTTGTAGGTGGACCTGGTGTAGGTTATCTCGTCGTGGTTGCCCGGCACGACCAAGGCAAGGACCTTATTGTCCTTGAGCCTTCGCAGCTCGGACCTCACCATGCCCGCAAGGGCCTCGTCAGGGTCGTGCCTGTCGAAGAGGTCGCCGGATATTATCAGAATGTCCGCCTTCTCGATGGCGGCGTCGACTATCCTCGGGAAGATGGAATCCCGCTCCTTGCACCTGTGCCTCGCGGAGTCGCCGAGATTGCCCAAAGGGGCGCCTAGATGAAGGTCGGCTATGTGCATCAGCCTCAATCCGAGTCAACCTCCTTGGTCGATGCCTTCAAAGGCCTCGCCCTGTCGATATTAGGTTATCGCAATCCGTGTGGTATGTTTAGATGTGTCGGCAAGTCCGCGCTGGGAGCCTTGCGGGTTGTGTGCCACTTGCGCTTCCAGTCTGTATAATGATTATAATGCAAATGGACCGGGCCTTCCATCCGTTAGTATATTAAGAAGGGTGGATATCATGTCATTCAACAAAGACGAAAACGGCGGCAAGGACCGCTACAAGCTGATAAGATTCCCAAGGAGCAACTCTCCTTTTAGCTATCTTAAGAGCCCCACTGTCTCGATCCTGGTTCTCAACGTGCTCGCTTTCATCATGCTCGAGATCTTCGGAAGCTCCGAGGATTTGAACACCCTTGTGGTCGCCGGCGCCAAGGTGAACATCCTCGTCCAGCAGGGCCAGTGGTGGAGGCTGATAACGGCCATGTTCCTCCATTACGGGCTGCTTCACATCGCCTTGAACTCCTACTCTCTCTACAACCTGGGCACCTTCGCAGAGCGGATCTACGGTGGTTGGCGGTTCGTGGTCATGTACATAACCTCCGGCCTGGCGGGAAACCTCCTGAGCACGATGTTCGGCCAGCCTTACGTAGTTGGCGTCGGCGCTTCGGGGGCGATCTTCGGCATCGCCGGTTCAATCCTTTACCTGGGTGTAAGGCGGCCCGAGCTGTTCAAGTACATAATAGGGTCCAGGTTCGTAACGGCCATCGCGATCAACCTGGTGATCAGCTTCACGATCCCCGGCATCGACGCATGGGCGCACATCGGCGGGCTCTTGGGCGGCTTTGCGATCGCGTGGGCGCTGGGCACGCCGGCCGACGACATGTACGGTGGGCCCGCCTGGTGGAAAGGGGCAATCGTCTTCGGGACGCTCGGCTTGATGCTGGCATACATCCTCGCCTGACAGACGACCGATTTTTCCTTAAGGGCGCCCGTTTTTATTGACGGGCGCCCTTAGTGCATGTATCATACTCCTTAGCTTGTGCACAATTATGTGAACACTCGATTGGAGGACGGCATATGGGCGCCATCGAAGACAGGATAAGCGCATTCAAGCAGAGGCTCGAGGGCCTCAAGGAGAACGGGCACTACTATTACCTTCAGCAGGTGGACGAAGTCGGCGATACGAGGGTGAAGATCGCAGGACGAGAGATGATAGTGTACTCCTCCTACAACTATCTCGGGCTGCTGCACCATCCGCACATCCTTGAGAGGTCGAGGCAGGCCCTTGAGGAATGGGGCACCGGCACGCACGGCGTCAGGGTCCTTTCGGGGACGACGAAGCTCCACAATGAATGCGAGGCTAAGCTGGCGGACTACATGGGGACCGAGGACGCCATAGTATATTCCTCCGGTTTCATGGCCAACCTCACCACGTTCGACGCCCTCATGGGAAGGCGCGACCTTATAATATCCGACCAGCTGGCGCACGCCAGCATAATAGACGGCTGCAGGATATCGGAGGCCGACTTCCAGCGCTTCAGGCACAACGACACCGAGGACCTGGAAAGGCTCCTTAAAGCCAGGCGCGAACAGTCCGCGAACTGCGGCATCATGGTGATAGTGGATGCTGTCTACAGCATGGACGGCGACGTATGCCCGCTTCCGGAGCTTTCGAGGATCTGCAGGAAGTACGAGGCGTGGCTCGTGGTTGACGAGGCACATTCGCTCGGCGTACTCGGCAAGAACGGGAAGGGCATCCTCGAGTACTTCGACATGCCCATTTCCTCGGTGGACCTTCTGACGGGCTCCCTTGCGAAGACCATCCCGTCGATCGGCGGGTACGTAGCTGGTTCCAAGGACGTCATAACCTTCCTGAGGAACAACGCCAGGGGCTTCGTATTCTCAGCGGCAGTGCCCCCGGCGGCGCTCGGTGCGATCATCGGTTCCGTAGAGGTCATGGAAACGGAGAAGTGGAGGCTGGACAAGGTCCGCAGCAACATCAAGAGGTTCGTAGGAGGGCTCAACGAGCTCGGCTACGATACGCTTAACACACAAAGCTGCGTGATCCCGATAATCGTAGGAGAGGACGAGCCCACGCTTGAGCTTACCAGGCTCTGCCACATCGACGGCATGTTCGTCTCGCCGATAGTACCTCCGGCGGTGCCCCCTAAGAAGTCCAGGCTGAGGGCCAACGTGACGGCGGCCCACACCGACGAGGACATAGACATCGCGCTGGAGATACTCGGCAGGCGCGGCAAGGAACTGGGCATAATCTAAAGGCTTTAGGATAATGGTCAAAATCGGCGCCTTCATACCATTGGTTGGATGAAGGCGCCTCATTGTCCCAAGGAGCGTACATATCGGCGGCAAGGCACCAACCAACCTTATTTATGCTGTATAATATCCATATACATTACCGAAAAAGTAGGTGATTCAATGATTAGGCCAGCGAAGCTTGCCGAAGGACGCAAAGTAGGCATAATGGACACCACATTGAGGGACGCCCATCAGTCGCTCTTCGCGACCAGGATGACGACCCCGCAGATGATGAAGATAGCGGCCTACCTCGACAAGGTCGGATTCTTCTCCATGGAGGTATGGGGCGGGGCTACTTTCGATACCGCCATGAGGTATCTTAACGAGGATCCCTGGGAAAGGCTGAGGCTACTTAGGTCCGTCATCAAGAACACGCCCATGCAGATGCTCCTTAGAGGGCAGAACTTGGTCGGATACAGGCCGTACGCCGATGACGTGGTCGACACGTTCGTCCAGAAGTCCGTGGAGAACGGCATAGACATAGTCAGGATATTCGACGCCCTCAACGACATCAGGAACGTCGAAAGGTCGGCCAAGGCGGTCAAGAAGGCCGGCGCACACCTTCAGGGGGCCCTCTGCTACACGATCTCCCCCGTACATACGATCAAGGGATTCGTCGACTACGCAAAGAGGTTCGCAGACCTCGGCGCAGATAGTATCTGCATAAAGGACATGGCGGGAATCATGTCCCCGTATCCATGCTACGAGTTGGTCGCCGCGCTGAAGTCCGAAATCGGCCTCCCCGTACAGATCCATTCCCACTACACGTCCGGCATGTCCTCCATGACCTACATGAAGGGCGTAGAGGCCGGCGCTTCGGTGATCGACTGCGCCGTCTCGACGATCGCGATGGGATCGTCCCAGTCCCCTGACGAGACGATGATCGTCGCTTTCAGGGATACGGAGTACGACACCGGCATAGATGTAAGGCGGATCAGGCCGACGGCACAGCTGCTCAAGGGAATACAAGAGGAGATAGAAGCGGCGAATCCCGGTGTGGTTGCGGCTAGGACCGTTGACACCGACGTCTTGAATTACCAGATACCCGGCGGTATGATATCGAACCTGAGGGCACAGCTCACCCAGAGCAACAACCTTAACAAGCTTGAATCTATCCTGGCCGAAGTGCCGGCGGTAAGGCAGGACCTCGGCTATCCTCCGCTCGTGACCCCGATGAGCCAGATTGTCGGAGTACAAGCTAGCATGAACGTGATGACCGGCCAGCGCTACAAGATGATCAGCAAGGAAGTCAAAGCCTACATCAAGGGTGAGTACGGAAGGCCTGCGGGCAGCATAGACCCCGAAGTGCAAAAGATGGCGATCGGCGACGAACCCGTGCTGGAAGCAAGGCCCAAGCTCCCCGACGAGATGCAGAATTGCATCGAGGCCGTGAAACCCTACAACGGGAGCATCGAGGACGCCCTGTCCTACGCGCTTTATCCTGACCAGGCCATCAAGTTCTTCGAAGGGCGCGCCAAGAAGCAGGCATAACAGACGGCATATGGTGAAATATGAAAGGGTCCGGCGTCATAGCCGGACCTGTTTATAAGGAGGGGCAAGATGGACGTGGCCACACCTTCCAGGGCAAGGGCGGCATCTACAGCTCTTTATCTTTCCGCGGCGTTCTCCCTATCTATGGTGGTATTCGGCTTCATCGCATCCTCCTCGCCCTTAGCGTCGCTTATGGCCATATGGCGCTCGCCGGGACTTCTCGTCACCGATTTCTCGCTCGTTGGTGATATCGGTTCTGCTTTTATCAACGCAGGGCTGATGGGGCTGCTGGCTGCCGTGCTGGCCATCGCGGGGGGCGAGCACCGCGGGATCGCAGCGAGTGCGGTGTTCATGTGCATAGGGTTCGCCTTCTTCGGCAAGACTCCCATATCGGGCGCCGTCATCATAGCAGGTTGCTGTCTGAGGAGCTTAATCGCCCGCAGGAAGCCATTGGCTGACATCGTCATAGGCCTCTTCGGTACCGGTCTTTCCCCTCTCGTTAGTTTCGTGGCCACAAGTACACCCGCAGGATGGCTCGGGGCGATTGCGGCCGGCCTTGCCGCCGGCTACGTCCTGCAGGACGTCTCCGCCATGACAAAGCGCCTTTACAAGGGCATGAACCTCTATAACGTAGGCTTCGCATCCGCTTTCATAGCCGTAGCGGCCGCCAACGTCATCCGAGGATTGGGGATCACCTTGGAATCCCCATCGAGCCAGCTGGCCGCATACCCTGATTGGAGCTTCCTTGCGCTCATCGCGTTCTACTCGGCAGTCGCGCTACTGTCGCTGATTCTTGTCCGTGGCTCGTGGAAAGGCTTCGTAGATATCTGCGTGCGCGGCGGTACGAATCAGGACCTTCTAGAAACCGGAGGCCTGGGCGGAGCGCTGCTCAATTTCGCGGCCTCGGGGCTCATCTGCATCCTTGTATACCGGTTCGTACTGGGCGTCGATCTCACCGGGCCGCTGCTCGGCACGATCATTGCGGTGAACGGATGGGCATTCTTCGGTATGAGGCCCTTCGCCATGATATCGGTGATGTCAGGCTATGCGCTCGCTTCATTGATCACTTCTTATCCCATGAGCAACTCCCTCGCCATCGCAGCGATGTTCTCCACGGCGCTATGCCCCATATCCGACGGGCTCGGCCATGGTTACGGCCTGTTGGCCGGGTTCTTCCATTTGTTCATCGTATGCAGGAGCGCCGCAATCCACGGAGGGTTACTGCTCTATAACAACGGCTTTTCCACCGGCATGGTGGCGGTCGTAGTCCTGGCCATAGCGAAATCCTTCGGATCGCGCAAGGCCATGGACATTTAGCCCTAGGCTGCCATGCGTATCTAGGAGTATCTATACAAATCGGTGGCGGCATTGTTCGATTTTTAGACCAATGCCAGAATTTCTTTGCCTAACCCCAGCACATTCCACTTTTGTAACAATTCCTTACTTTTTATGGCAGATGCAGGATTTCCTATATCAAATTATTAATATTTCAATGGCGGTCACATCTGGCCGGAAATCCTACAAAAGGGAGGAAAGGAAGCAATGAGGAGGGTATCTTATCTTCTGACGGCGATGCTCGTGCTGGCCTTGACGTTCGTACCCGCAGTGTTCGCTGCGGAAGCGCCGGCGGTGTCCCAGGAAGTCCTGGACGTCTACGGCAAGCTCGCCAAAGACCCGAAAGTTACTTCGGCAGTCAAGTTCCTCGAAAGCGACCACGAACAGAGGGTCCAGTACGTTAAGGACCTCGTGGTAATCGAAGCGCCTTCCCATAAGGAGGAGAAGAGGTGCAGGGCCTACGCGGCGCTGCTCAAAGAAGCAGGCCTTAGCGACGTGACGATCGACGAGAAGTCCTGGAACTGCTGGGGCATACTGCCCGGCACGAAGAAGGGACCCGTCGTATTCGTGGATGCGCACCTTGACACCGTCTTCGATTTCGGGACGGTGACCGGCTATACGATCGATGAGAAGGGCGTAATCCACGCCCCCGGCATCGGTGACGACACATCCGCCCTGGGCGGCATGCTCTCTGTCATAAGGGCGTTCGTCAAGAACGGCGTCAAGCCGGTCTATGATGTCGTCTTCGTAGGGACGGTCGGTGAGGAAGGCCTCGGGGACCTCAAGGGCATGAAGGCTTTCCTGAACGAGAACCATCCTATCGGCAAGAATGTTGTCGCCGTGATCGACTTCGAAGGCGGCGGCCCCGAGAGGATCACCTACCTTTGCACCGGCAGCCATAGGTACTTCATAGACTTCATCGGACCCGGCGGCCATAGCTTCGGCGCATTCGGCACCCCGAGCGCCATACATGCGGCCGGCAGGGCCATCGCCAAGGTGGCGGACGTCCAGGTGCCGAGCGGCCCCAAGACGACCTTCACGGTAGGCATGATCGAAGGCGGCACCTCGGTTAACTCGATAGCCGCCTTTTGCAGACTCCAGCTCGATATGAGGTCGAATCTCATGGACAACCTGCTCAGCCTAGAGAAGACCATAATGTCCCTCTGGCAGCTGGGCGCCGACGAGGAGAACGCGCGCTGGAACAAGCCCGGCACCATAACGGTGAAGACCACCATGGTGGGCGACAGGCCAGCAGGATCGCAAGACGAGAACATAAAGCTCATACAGGCGCACTGGCAGAGCAACCTGATGTTCGGCTATACACCTTCACTAACCTCGGCTTCGAGCACGAACATCAACTGGTCGGTCTACAAGGGCTATCCTTCGATATGCGTCGGTGCGGGCGGCGGAAGCACCGGCAACCATTCACCCAGCGAGACATGGGATCCCGCAGGAGCATGGAAGGCCCTGCAGGTGAGCTTCATGACTATCTGCGCTGTGGCGGGAGTCGATGGAGTCACACAGCCCCTCGGCGGCAAGTAAACTAACTTAAGAAATATCCATCATCAGGATGCCGGGACCGGTTCGCCGACCCCGGCATCCTCGATTCTTGCTCCTCCATATCCGTACACACCCATGGTACACATCCAAATATCAGGCATCACCATATGCAAATGCGTTGTACCTGCAAAAATATATGATCGCAGTGAAGGTCATACCGAATCATCTAAAGAATACCTATTAGAAGCATTTTCGATTTACCAGTCGCATATGCTCCGGTACTTTTACCCTGATGATTGAACCGGTGATGAACGGAAGGAGAACAACGTATGGACAAGCACCTAGATCCGGACATGCCGATGCATAAAGAAAGGCAGGTCGAGCTCGACATCGCGAAGGGCATAACCGTACTGCTCATGATATGCGTACATATCCAGGAGGTGCTCTCGCATACGATAGTCCAGCATTCATCCCCGGGTATGGCACTCGAATTTTTGACCGCCTTCCCCGCGGCCCCTACGTTCATGTTCGCCATGGGAGCCTGCCTGGTCTACTTGAAAAGACAAAGTGCCGTTACGCAGCAAGAAGAGGATTGTCGCTTCTTCTAGCAGCTTATCTGTTGAATGCCCTGCGGGTTTTTTTACCGGGGCTGATAGGCATCAAACTAGGGATATTTACAAAGGGCTCCATCCCATACGGCGATTTGCTGCTTAACCTGCTTGATGTGGACATACTCCATTTCGCAGGGCTCAGCTTCCTGTTCATCGGACTGCTAAGGAGATTGAGAGTCCCCGAGAGGGCCTATCCTGTCATAGGCCTTCTGCTCGTCGGTCTGAATTACCTAGTCCGCGGCATAAGCACAGGACAGATCTATATCGATTCCATCCTCGGCCTGTTCTGGGGCGCCAGCGAGACTTCCTATTTCCCCTTCCTGTCCTGGATAATGTACCCTCTGGCAGGGGCCGCCTTCGGCCATGCCCTGAAAGCGAGCGACGACAAGCGCGTCATTTACATCAAGGGCGTTTTAGCAGGCGGTGCGGCATTGCTTCTGGCCATGCTGGCATCGGGCTTCAGGTTTATGTACTATATGGGCTTCCCCGAGGAGAACATGTACGCATACTTCCATGAAGACCTCATAGGCAACGCCGTCAACGGCTCTTTGGCCCTCATTTGGATATCTTTCCTGTTCTTCGTGAAAGGGGCCTTTCCGAAAGCGGCGGTCGACAGGCTTCTCTTCTGGAGCAGGGAGCTGAACCACATATACATCATCCATTGGGTGATAATAGGCTGGTCCGCCCTTTTCATAGGATACAACAGGCTAATGTATTGGCAAAGTGCCCTCGCCATGGCATCGGTCCTGTTCGCCACGGACCGGATCGCAACGTTCTATGCCGGTCAATATAAGAGGTTCAAGGAGAAGCCCGCGACCATTACTTCGGCATAATAGCCGGCAGACGCACATCACAGCATAATCTACCCATACATGTCCCCCATCATGAATCGAAGGAGGCGGCCATCGATACGGCCGCCTCCATTAGCGCTGTTAGGAAATGCCCCTTGTTACTTGGCGGGCCTTACTATCTTGCTGAAGCCCACCGCCTTGAGCCACTCGTCAGGGTATCCAACGGTCTTCAAGTTGACGTAACCGTCCTGGTACTTGACTGCGAGCTTATCGAACAGCTTCCACCACTCGTCCACTACCTTCTGGGCATTGGAGTTGGAGTAGTCGGTCAGGAAGCTCACTGCCAGCTTAGGATCCACTTTGTAAAGTTCGGCAGCGGTCTTCTCGACCGTCGGCTGTATCGCCCTTGCGTCCTTCTCGAACTTAGTGAATGTCTCTTCGATGTCCTTTATCATGTAGGAGTACTTCAAGTCGGCGAAATTGGAGACCAGGTTGAACGCCCACCATGCGCTGTTCCTGTCAAGGACGTCGCGCCTGCCGATCGTGAACGACGCCGGCACCGAGGTAGCCCCGGCATAGATCGGCACATAGCAGGTGCTGTGGGGAGCGTCCTCGCCGAACCAGATCACTCCGCCTATGGCTGCGGGCAGCCATGCGCGGGCTTGCATTATGACGCTGTACGAGCAGCGGAATATGGAGATCGCCCTCTCCCATTCACCGAGCGTCGCTGGCGTGGGGTACCTGTTGGGGTTGCCGAACGGGCCTGCGGCCATTCCCTTGGTGAGGTCGAAAGCGGTCCCTTCGTAGTGGTCGCGCTTTATCTTCATGAGGTCTTCCACGGTCACCTTCTTGTCAGGCTTGACCGAGAAAGGATACTCGACCGCCCACGGGTCCAGGTTAAGCGACGGTGCTATCAAGGACAATGCCCTCCACTCGCGGCGGGTATTGTATACGGAATCCTTGAAGCCGTACACGGTAGCGTAGTTTAGCGGGCCCTTAGCGGGGTCCCACCAACCTAGTTCCTTCGCATAGCTGAATACGTTCGAGGAGTACATGAAGTTGTTCGGATCGTTCTCCTTGATCACGCCTATCCTCGACCTGTTCGCGGAGACACCCACCTGGTCGTCCGGTACCCTCTGGGCTGCCCAGATGGCGCCGACTTCAAGAGGACCTGCCCCGTAGATCTCGAAGAACCACGCTTCGTTCCCGTCGATGACGGTGAGGCACTCACCGCCGTCGCCGTAGCCGTACTTCTCGGCCATCGCGCCCATTATCTGTATCGCTTCCCTTGCGGTCTTCGCGCGCTCGAGGCCCACTCTCTGCAGTTCCCATATCTCGAATATGCCGTTCTTGTTCTGCAGCTCCCTCCTGCCGCCGATCGTGGTCTCGCCCATCATCACTTGGTTCTCGTTGGCGAAAGGATATGCGATGTCGAAATACTTATAGGTATGTGCCACCTGAGGGATGTCTGCAACCTTCGTCCTATCAGCCACGTCCTCGCCGGTTCCTCCGCCTTTGAACACGGGCCTAAGTGCTCCTGCCGCCCAGTCCTTGGCAGGGATCACTCCGATCCTGAACTCATATCTGCCGTCGCAGGTATGAGTCGTCATGACCGATCCGTCAGCAGACGCCAGCTTGCCCACCACCACCGATGTGCACGCCATGGCCGGCAATGCCGCTACCAGCAAAGCGACCATGATTGCCATCACGAGGGTAAGTTTCTTGCCGAGGTTCGATTTCATTGGCCTAAATCCCCCTTCCTTGTCATCACAGTAAGGTGCTATGTGCTCCAGAAGCTGCCGATGAACGAGGCACCTGCCCTGCAAATCCATTTTATAACACACGATGCCCGCCGGAGAACTTATTTCTATTCGCATATCAAACCTCCTGGTACTGCGGCAAATCATATCTCAGTTATTTTTATGAATATTTATCCGTCATCCGGAGGTGTTCAATACATTGTGGAGAAGTCTTATTTGGTCCCCAAAATCAAATGGAGGTGTCTATTGTGAAAAAGGGCCTTAAGCTGACGCTAACCGTTTTAGCAGCTTTGGTGGTCGTGTTAATCGCGGCTACACCCTTCATGGCTTGCACATCCATATGTGTTGACAAAGCCGCGACGGCCGACGGGTCAATCATGACAGCCCACACGTGCGATGGCTGGTACGACGCCCGTACCTGGGTCGTTCTCGGAAAGAAACACGCAGCGACTGAAAAGGTGACGATCTACTCGGGCTTGCTACATTCGGACAAGGCCGAGCCCAAGATCCTCGGCGAGATACCCGAAGTCGCCGAGACGTACACATATTTCTACGCCGGCTACCCCTACATGAACGAGCACGGGGTGATAATGGGAGAGACCACGATAGGACAGCGCAATGAGCTGAGGACCTCAGAAGGCATTTTCTACATCGAGATGCTTCAGATACTTGCGCTGCAAAGGGCGAAGACCGCCAGGGAGGCCATAAAGGTAATGGGTTCGTTGGCGGAAGAGTACGGCTACCGCGACGGCGGTGAGTGCTTGACCGTGGGCGACCAGAACGAGATGTGGTTCTTCGAGATTCTACCGCCAGGTCCGCTCAACAAGGGGGCCATTTGGGCGGCCGTACGTATACCCGAGGGCCATGTCGGCGTTTCGGCGAACAGATCCAGGATAGGGGAGCTCAAGGAGAACGATCCGAACAACTACATGTTCTCCCCGAACGTCTTCAGCCTGGCCATCGAGAATGGCTGGTGGGATCCTAAGAGCGGCAAGCCGTTCCTGTTCTACGAAGCTTACGGAGACAAGACCTCCTTGGGAAGCAGGAGGCGCGAATGGAGGGTGCTGTCTACTTTCGCCCCTTCGCTAAACCTAGATCCCAACGCGTCTCGTTTCCCCTTCACGGTGAAGGCAGAGAAGAAGATAACTATCCAGGATTACTTCACCATCTACAGGGACACGTACGTAGGGACCGCCTATGACAAGGCGAACGTGAGCGACTGGTATGTACCGGACAACAAGGGCGTCTACGTAAAGAGCGCGTTCGCCACGCCGCACATGAGCAGCGAGTTCCTCAAGCTGGTGGACGCTCCTTCCGAGCGCAACATAGCGATACCCGGCTGCTCTTACTTCACCGTCCTCCAGTCCAGGAGCTGGCTGGATCCCAAGATCGGCACTCTTTGCTGGTTCGGGCTCAACAACCCCGACACTTCGGTTCACGTGCCCGTCTACGCTGGCGTGACTTCGCTTCCGCAGAACTACGCCATCAATGACAGGACCAAGTTCAGCCTGACGAAGCCGGTCTCCGCATGGTGGGCATTCGACTTCGTCGACCAGCTGGTCAACCAGAGGTACCAGGACTGCATCAATGACGTGAAGGCAGTCAGGGACCCCTTCGAGGCACAGCAGTTCGCCCTGCAGCCCACCATCGAGAAGGTCGCATCAGACTTGATGAAGTTGGATCCGAAACTTGCGGTCGAGTTCCTTACCAACTACACCAATTCACGTTGCGTCATGGCGGTCGACATGTACTGGAAACTGGCGGAGGACCTTATAGTCAAGTACGACGACAAGTGGTTCTAACATAACTTTCATCACTGCGTTCGAGGGCCCCGGCATTTTATGCCGGGGCCCCGTTATTCCCATCATCCGAAGGATCATCTGCCGTCATACTGCATCAGCGTCTTCCCCAAAGGCCGTACGCCCCTCGCCCCTTTCATCAGCACCGTGACCCTGCCCACCTCCTTGAAGCCCAGGTTTGTGTAGAACTCCATCCCCCTGTGGTTCCCGTCGGAGACGGCCACCCTCAGGGCCCTGCCGTCCAGGGACCTCATCAGCCGCCTTATCGCTATCGTGCCTATCCCTCTTCCGCCGAAGTCCGGATGCACTTCGATGTGCCGTATGTGCACCGCTTCCTTAGTCTCGACATATGAAAGGAAGCCCGCGTCTAATCCTTCATGTGTCAGGATGTAAAATGGGGCGGCGGACATCTCGCCCGCCAGGTACTCCTTCTCGACCGCACCGTCCCATCCCCTGGCCGCCTCGATTATGCCCCTGAAGTTAAGCATATAGATTTCCAGCACGAAACCCAGGTCGGAAGGCGACGCCTCCCTTTGTGCCACTTTGCCGGAAAGAGGCTGCGCGCTCATCCTCTCGCGTCCCTAGTCATGAGCAGCCCGCTCACGATGGCAAGGGAGACCGCGGCGAGGCAGGCCGTAAAACCTCCCCTGTAGGCCGCCGCCGAGTAGAAGCGCACACCTTCTGTGAAGTACTCTCCGCCCCAGCCGTAGTCCATGATGGCGCTCACCGCCGCTTGCATCGCTATCGCCCCGATGAATCCCGACGCGTTGTTCAGCCCCTGGGCAAGGCTGGACATCTCGGGACGGTTGGCCTTCCTCATTATCACGAACGCAGGCAGGAAGGAGGAATTGCTCACGCCCATTGACACCATGGCGACGCATAGTGCGACGGTCGATATTTCCTCCCCGGGCCTTCCAATCGTCCAGAGGATGATGAGCCAAGCGAGGGCCTGCATCCCTGCCAGCAGGCAGAACATCAGCTTCGGCCTCCCGCTCCTGTCGGTAAGCCAGCCCACGAAGACAGCCGCAAGGGCGCCTCCTGCCGTCGTCAGCATCATCAACGAGCCTGCCACGGACTGGGCGATGCCGTGCACTTGCATCATAAAGGGCACGCCCCAGAGCCCCGTGAAGGTCATCAACCCTCCGAATATGAGCATGAAGCCGAAGAACGGGGGAAGCGAACCCTTGTTCTTCAGGACCTCGACGAGCCCGTAAAAGGACGTCTTCAGGATGGACACGAGCCCCGGTTTCTTAAGCCCCTCGCGGTAGTTGGGCCCCTCGTCCCTCACGAAGAGCCAGACGAGCGCAGCGAGAGTTACGGTAAGGCCCCCTACGGCATAGGAGGAGGCCCTCCACCCTATCGCGTTCACGAGGATCACGAACGGGAACATCGCTGTCGCTACCCCTAGGTTGCCGAAGAAGGTGCTGATGCCGGTCAGGGTCCCGTACTTCTTAGCGGGAAACCACAGCTCGATCGACTTGAGCAAGCCCAGGAATATGCCGGCCAGGCCGAAGCCCGCGATGAGCCTTGCGATGGAGGCGATGGTCAGCGTCCTGGCCGATGCGAACAGAAGCCATGCAAGGCCGCCTATGAGAAGGCCCGACGAGAGCAGCTTCCTGGGACCGAGCGTATCGGCCAATGCACCGGCGGGCACCTGCATGATCGAGTAGGTATAGTAGTAGATGCTAGAAAGGGCCGCGACCCCTACGCCCGTGGTATTGAACTCGGCCATCAGCTGGGGGAACATCTGGCCTGCCGCCACTCTGTTGAACATCACCGCGTAATGCGAGGCCGCCCCCAAGGCAAATACGATAAATGCCCTCCCGCCGATATTCCGCTTCTGCATCCGAGCGCCTCCGTCGATTTGATAACTATAATCTAACATATCGAATCAAGCAGTCAGGGAGCGCTGGGCAAATGATGTTTGTGAATTCGCTCACCATTGGTTAAAGTAAGTACTGGATTAGAAAGCAGCGTAGGGAGGTAAGGAACTTGGCATACGCCATCGAAGTCGACGGTCTGGTAAAGAGATACGGCAAGCTGACCGCGGTCGACGACATAAGCTTCAAGGTGGGGGAAGGCCTACTGTTCGCCTTCCTTGGTCCTAACGGAGCCGGGAAATCGACTACGATAAACGTCATCTGCACGATACTCTCGGCCACAGCCGGTGACGTTAGGGTTTTCGGGCATCGCGTCGGTTCTGAGGACGAGGCCGTCAGGGCGGACATAGGGGTGGTTTTCCAGGGGACGGTACTGGACGACCTGCTTACCGTAAGGGAGAACCTCATGACGAGGGGCTCGTTCTACGGCTGGAGCGCCGAGGACGTGAAGGCAAGGATCAACGAGGTCGCGGCCGTCACCGGGATAAAAGACTACCTCGACAGGCCCTTCGGCAAGCTGTCCGGCGGGCAGAGGAGGAGGTCGGACATAGCAAGGGCTCTAATGAACACGCCGAAGGTGCTGTTTTTAGACGAGCCGACGACGGGCCTCGACCCGCAGACCAGGGCGCGGATATGGGATACCATAGGCGAGATGAGGAAGAAGGGCACGACCGTGTTCCTTACGACCCATTACATGGAGGAAGCCGCCGTTGCGGACGATGTGGCCATCATAGACCACGGCAAGATCGTAGCGCGCGGGACGCCCGACGATCTTAGGTCGCGTTACACGCAGGACAAGCTCAGGATCATCCCCAAGGACATCGAAGCCATGAAGGATGTCCTCAAGGCCAAGGGGCTGCAATACGAGGCGAAGCCGGACGTGCTGGAGCTCAAGGTCAAGGACAGCATGGCAGCGCTCGGACTTCTAAAGGAGCTCGAGGACAAGACGTCGGGCTTCGAGGTGATCAAGGGAGACATGGACGACGTGTTCCTTGCCATCACCGGCAGGAAGATCCGCGAAACGGAGGTGTCCTAGATGAATGTGGCTCTAAGGATAGCTGGCAGGAACGTAAGGATATTCTTCCGCGACAGGACGTCTGTCTTCTTCTCCTTCCTGTCCGTATTGGTAATCATAGGGCTCTACGTGCTCTTCCTCGGCGATACGGTGATAAGGTCCCTCGCGGGCGAGATATCGGATCCCGATAAGGCCAGGTTCTTCGCCGACACGTGGATAATGGCGGGGGTGCTGGTGGCAAATTCCATCACCTCGACCTTAGGCGCACTCGAGGTCCTTGTGACCGACGAGTACCGCGGCATAAGCAAGGACTTCATGGTGTCCCCGCTCAAAAGATGGCAGCTGGTGCTCGGCTACATCCTGTCAACATGGGTGGTGGGCGTGATAACCGGATTCATAGTCTTTGTCGTGTCACAAGCTTATATAGTCATGCGGGGAGGGGAGCTTATCAGCGTCGCTAGCGCGGCCAAGGTGCTCGGCCTGATACTGGTGAACGTGCTGGCTTTCTCCGCGTTCAACTTCCTGATCGTGTCATTCTTCAAGACGAGCGCCGCGTTCTCGACGTTCAGCACTCTCGTAGGCACCTTGATTGGCTTCGTTACCGGCGTATACGTACCCATCGGCGTGCTGCCGGACATCATACAGAAGTTCGTCCTTCTCGTGCCGGCGACGCACGGCGCTTCGATAATGAGGCAGTTGTACATGAGCTCATCAATGGCATCGGCTTTCCAGGGAGCACCCGCGGAGCTGGCATCTGAATTCTCACGGATCTACGGCGTAACGCTTCACCTGAACGGCAGCGCGCTCACCATACCGACGATGCTCGCCTATATCGCGATCACCGGGGCGGCGTTCTTCGTGCTTTCGATAATAAGGCTGATGTTCAAGAAGGCGAGCTGAGAAGACGACCGACAGGGACTTGCGCATCAAAGGCAAAGGCCGCATCCCTCCGATGGAATGCGGCCTTTCCCCGTGGTTAGAAGACAATCGGTCTGTTCGTGATGTTCTTCCGGTCCATGATCCTTCGTTGGTTAGGTCTAAGCCTTGGTTCCATCTATGTTAACGGGGCTTTCCGGCGCGGTTGGCTTTCGTTCCATCATCTAGATCTAAAGAAGCATCCGCCATGGACCACATCCTTCCTCCGGTTCCTGCTGGCATGATCCTACCATCGATCGACTTTGCGCCGGCCCAGCCCCTATAGGCCTGATTGGCACTCGTTTAACTCTTTACTTATTACTACGAAATAAGAAGGCCTGGCGTTCCTTTAAAACGTGATGTTCACACAATGTTCATAAAACAAAACCGTCCTCTAAGGACGGCATGTGTCTTTCGTCAGGAAGCTCATCGTCGGTTCGCATATATTGAGCGGTCGAGCCGCAATTCTAGGACAAGTCGGCGGTGCTTGGGTGCGGATTACGCGCATGCGTTCCTTCCGGGATCACTTGCCTTCTTCCACCGTCACGATAAGGCCATTAGGCAGACACGCCGCAAGGTCGGTCTCGTCGTTCACCCAGCCATGCCTGATGCACAGCTTGTCCGGGCAGGGAGATGAAACGAACCTTACGCCGAGCTCGTCGTCGTACTGCAGGACCGACACGCCGATGCGCCCTTGGACCTCAAACTCCCCTTCTTCGGCGCTTCCGTCCGGCGGCCATGGGAAGGTCGCGACGACGCTCCCCCTCCTCGCATCGGTCTCGAAGGCCTTTATCTGAATCACCTTGCCGTCGTACTGGGTGATTCTCGCAAGCGCTATCCTCTCCGACAGCTTTATAGCCCCGAACGCTATGGCCAGCAACGCTGCCATCACTGCCACCGTGCCCAGCAGCGACTTCCTGCCCGATGCCGTATCGATGCCCTCGAGCCTGCGTCTAAATCCAGGTGCGCTCCTCAGCGCAGAAAGGCCGTACAGGGCCCCTAAGCCCGTGAAATAGCCCGTCGGCAAAGCGACGGCCAGCAGATACGGCAGCATGACGAAGACTTTCGCCGTCCCGGAGACAAGAGTGAATACGCCCAGCTGGAACAGGTTGTGGGCGATGGCTCCCGCTATCGAACAGGGGGCGGCGAATTTCCCTTTTCCCGACGTTGCCGCCTTGAAACCTGCCATCACAAGGCCGCTGCCGGTCGCCCCGGCCAGTGCCATCATGAACGCCATTGAACCGAACGTGCCGGTCACCAGGCTTCCCAGTAGCACCCTCAAGACCGCGAGAACCACCGCTTCGCCCGGCCCTATCGCATACAGGGCCACGAGTGTCACTATGTTCGCAAGGCCCAGCTTGGCCCCGGGGAGGGCTATGGGCACCGGTATCTGGGCTTCGAGGGCGTGCAGGCCTACTCCCAAGGATAGCAGCAGCGCCAGCAGCACGGTCCTTCTCGTGCCGGTCAGCTCGTCCTTATCTCTTGCCAAGGCCTTTCCCCTTCCCTAGCGCGACCGGAACCGTGACGAGCAGCACCGCCGCCACGAGCCCCGCCGCCGCGTAGGCTTTCTCGTACTTCTTCTGGAAATATACCATGCTAGTTCCAAAAGCCGGCAGCGGCACCGGGTCGACAGGTATGCCGCTCTTCATGGCCAGGCCTTTTATGTCGAGGAAATGGATGACCGGCACACCCTTGTTAAGATACTCGAAAATCAGCCCCATGTCCGGAGAATCCACTTTCCTCGGCGGTTTCGTCACTATGCCGTTAGATACTTCCAAAGAGGCCGAGGTAGAGCCGAAGTTTGGCTCGGCGCCCCCTATGTTGATGAAGGCCTTGATCTCCCCTGCCGCCTCGAACGCCGCCATCCTCTGCCTGATGCTGTCCGGAGTATCGGCGGGCACTATTACCCTGTGGCCGGATTCGTCGGCGATCCTTTGCAGTATCGGCTTCGAGTCGGCGATGATGCCGCCCTCCCCGATGTCGCCGGCGCCGCCAAGGGATATCGCGGCCGGGACATAGTCGAATATGCCGGCCTTATTGAGCCTGTCGAGCATCTCAACCGAAGTGAGCCCCGGTATGTTCGCCCCGTATTCGGACGCGCCTATCGAGGGTATGATCACCGGCTCGACCCCGGTCACGTAGCATGCCGAGAGAACGGAGATCATGATGCCGGGGAAGGAGCCGCTCGCCCCCACCGCGACGAGGTCCTTGTCCTTTAGGCCGAGCTTGTCGAAGTAGCTCACGGTGAGCGCCGCGAAGTCGGGATTCGTCGAGGTCCTCTTCGACTGGAGGTTGCCGACCGTCGTGGTTATGTCGGTCAACTCCTGGCCTATCAGTCCCGTGCCGTTAGGATCGTCCGCCGGGCTTATGGGTATTCCGAGCTCTGCCCTCATCCTTTTTATCTCAGCCGTCGCCTCGGCCATCTTCCTCGCCGCTGCGAGCATGTCGTCGTATCTTTCGTGCTTCGCCATGAAACTGGTAGAAAATGTTATCCATAGGGATGCCGCAACTACCGCGAACGCGGCCGCCATCCATATGGGGTTGAGCTTCCTTTTCGCCATGGGACACCCCTTGCCGTCAGTATATGAGAAGGAGTAGCAGCCTCACCACTCCCGCTACGAGCAGCGTCGAGACCAGCGTCTTCGGCAGGCCCTGCTTGCTCGAGTCGTTGGCTATCAGCCCAGGGATTATATAGCCTATGGCCCTTATGTCCTGGCCGAGGCTCGGTATCCACGAGACGACCCTGCCGACCAGCCAGCCCATGAACATGCCCGTAAGGACCATCGCCATGAAGCGCCGCCTGCCGAAGAGGATAACGTAGTTGGATATCGCGTTTACGAACAAGTAGGTGAGCGCAGCTATGACGAGCGTGATCGCTATCCTTATCGGCTGGTCCATGTAGAGCGCAAGATAGCCAGGCCCGACCAGTCCCCCGGTCAGCAGCCCTGTGACCTCCCCGTAAAGAAAGCTCAGTATCACCCCTATGGTCACAGAAGTACCTATCATGCCCGGCTACCTCCACTTTCTGCCGTCATCGCCTGTATGTGCTCGGTGAGCAGGCTGCCTGCGCCTTTGGTGTTTCCAGCCAGGAAAACCAGGGCCGTCGCGTTCTCGGGCAGCTCATCTGCCACCCTTTCGAGTATGGCGTCCGGCGTCCTCTCGTGCAGGGCGCTCGCCCCCTCGTAACCACCCGGGGTCAGCCTCATCGCGAGGTGCTGCAGCTTCCCCACGTAGAAAACGCGGTCGGGCCTCAGCCCTGCGGCGAGCCTGGACATCTCCCCCACCCTCTGGGGCCTGTCCTCCCTGTTGTTCACCATTATGAAAGACCTGTCGTACGAGGACCTGAGCGGCATCGCGAAGTCCTCCCACATCTTCATTGTCGATTCGACGTCGTTCGCCGCGAATGCGTTCACTATATGCATCTTCCTACCTGATATCAGCAAATCCGCGACAGGGCTAACCCCCGGATCAGGCCTTGCGGCCAACATGCCCTTAAGCGCCGTCTGCCTGTCGACTCCCGCTATATCGCAGACGGCGAGCGCCACGGCTACGTTCTCGGCGAATGACGTGTATCCGAACATTGCGAGCTCTTCAGGGCTCACCGAATCCCCTGAGGCTATCCTCAGCTCGGTGCCCATCGCCTCGCATCTTTCCTTGAGCATCTTCGTGAACGGGCCGTCCACGGTGACGAGGTGTCCGTTCTTTGGGATGGTGATGGCCAGCGTCCTCGCTACGTCATCGAGCTCCGGTCCCATCACGTCGAGGTGGTCCTTCCTGATGTTGGTTATTACCCCGATGGTGGATCTTACCAGCATGTGCTCATATATTCTCTGGTTCTCCTCTTCAAGCGCCATGCATTCGACGACCAATGCCTTAGCGTCCGCCGCAAGGGCCCTCTTCGCCACCCATACGTGCTCCGATATCCTCGCCCTTCCGCGCCTTCTTATCGGCTCTTCAGTGCCGTCGGGTAGTATGATCCTGGGCGTCGTCCCCGTGGTCTTCGCCACGGTCCTTATACCGGCGGCCGAAAGCCCGGCCGCGATCAGTCTCGTGACCGTAGACTTCCCCCTCGTGCCGTTCACGTTCACCCTGATTTTGAATCGCGCTATGCGCCTTCTGTGCATGCCGGCCTCATACAGCCCCGCTGCCAGCAGTAAAACGAACGCGGCTATGATCGTAACGTCGTTCATGGTGACCCTCCGAGTATCAATGATACACTATTTCGTTACCTGTCGACGGTGTGCAGGATGTCGGGGTTCCCATGAAGAAACCATGCGTGCCGGAAGTGACGATTGTATTTTATTAGTACACGTATATATTCGGCACCTTGGACCAAACAGCAGCGGAATTTGCTTCAGTATGGCCTTAAAGGAGGCGCTGGATGGATAAGCAAGAGGAGAGGGGGCTTGTATACAAGACCGATATTTGTGTTGTTGTTTAGTGAGTATCAACTATAATTTTCTTTAGAAGACCAGAAAAAGGAAAACAAAACGCCGTCTCCGGCGTCATAGATTGTAGCCTAAACGAAAGGAGAAAACCAATGAAGAGGATCCCGATTCTAATTGTCCTTCTGGGCCTGATGCTGCTGATGGGAGCCAACGTGGCAACTGCGGCGGTAACGGGCTCGACACCGCCGAAATTCGAGTTCCCCTGCCTTCTCAGCAACGCCGGCCAGGGGCCTGACGGAAAGCAGATGCGCACTCTAATAAATGTCACGGCCGCATCAAAGGCTGTAATGATCTACGAGACCAATTACTGGTACAGCGCTGAGCCCCAGCCCTCTGAAATTACAAAGTACAAGACCATAATCTTCGCCATAAGCTCGAGCGCCAAGGGGCTCGGGGCATCCGGCATAACCATCGACGAGGAGGTCGCGCGCCTGAACAAGGTCGTCGCGGAAGCCAAGAAGCTTAAGATCAAGATAGTGGCCCTACTCGTGAACGGAAAGGACAACAGAGGCCTAGCCGGCAGCGCAAACGAGCAGAGCATCGATGCGATCGCACCTTTCGCCGACTACCTCATCATAAGGAAGGACGGCGATTCTGACGGCAAGTTCAAGAAGATCGCCGACAAGAACAAGGTCCCGCTAACCTACTTCGATACTAGCATCCTAGACCTCCCAGGACTTTTCGCATCGATGTTTTCCAAGTAATTAAATACGCCCCTTGATGGGGCGTATTTTTTGGGGGTATTTCGCATGACTCTACAGACTACGTATACCCTTATCGCAATGGTCGCAGTCTTCGTCCTTTGCAGCTGGAAGCTCAAGTCCCCGGAGATCTCCATGGTGATAACGGCCATCGTAGGCGCCCTGGTAGCAGGCTTCGGCTTCCCCGTGCGCCTTCTGGTGGAAGGCACGCTCACCTACCTCGACCTGGCCCTCCTTTTCATAACGGCGTCACTTTTCATGAACTTCTACTCCGAGATCGGCGCCACCAACGCCTTGATAAGGGGCATGGTCAAGACCTTCTACGACAAGAAATGGCTAATGCTATTCCTGCTGGCGTTCGTGATGCTGGTCCCAGGCGCTTTCACAGGCGCGGGCAGCGTCTCCATACTAGTGGTCGGCGGCCTTGTTGCGACAGTCCTTGAATTCATGGGATTCCCGCCCGAGAGAAGGGCCGCCTTCGTGTTCATAACGGCCATCCTTTCGGCCGCGGCCCCTCCTATCAACCTGTGGGCGATGCTAATGGCAGCCGGCGCCAACATGCCGTACGTGGGATTCAACAAGATCCTCTTCATCCCCGTAATCCTGACCACGATATTCGCGGTGTTCTTCTTCGGCAGGGGGACAAAGGCCAGGCCGAAGTCCGAAGTTCTCGCCAATCTGCCACCTGCGGCCAAGGGCATGAACTGGCTGAGGCTCTCGCTTCCTTTCGTGCTCCTGCTCTTGCTGATATTCATGGCGCAATACCAGCCGTTTGTAATCCCGGTCATCGGCCTGCCGCTGACGTTCATGCTCTGCGCGCTGCTCGTGATACTGCTAGATCCGGAGCATAGGAGCCTTAAGCGCTGGTGGACGGTCGCGACGAACACCATCGAGACCGTATTCCCCCTGGTGGCGACTCTGACCAGCGTCGGCGTGCTGGTCAACATCATGGCGCTTACGGGCGTCAGAGGGCTCATAGCGATCAACTTCGTCACGCTGCCCATAGTATGGATATACGTCACGGCGCTCCTATTCTGCCCGCTGGCCCAGGGTTCGCTGTCTTACGGCAGCGCGGTCATCCTGGGTGTTCCAATAATCTTCCGCTTCAATTCGGTCGGAGTGAACGTTACGGTCGTGGCCGCCGCTTTGAGCTTGATGTTCCCTCTGGGCGACTGCCTGCCACCTTCGAGGATCGTGGGTAGGCTGTCGATAGAGAAGGTCGGCTACAAGGGCTCCTACATGCAGTTCTTAAAGGCCGTGCTGGTGCCCTGGCTGTTCCTCGCCGCTTTGGCGTTGTGCATGCTCATATTCACCAAGACGTTCGTACCCCTGACTAAATAGGGAAGCGAAGGAGGGAGTCTTATGGTAATCCTACAAGAGATTATCCACTACATTTACCTCATCATGTCGGGCTTCTTCGGGCTTCTGCTTGTCAGGGCCCTCTTCAAGAGGACGACGCGCACGAATCTCGTCTATGACATCGTATACGCATACGCGGTAATACCATTCCTGCTGCGCGCCCTGCGCATCAGGTAAAGGGGGTGTGGGAATGAGCGCTTCTAACATTAGGAAACTGGCATTCCTCGTCCTTTTCCTGGTGCTCGCCGGCTTCGCGTCCGCCGAGTTCAAGGGCCTTAGGTACTTCAAGGAGAAAGTTGTAGTGTCGGAGGCCTTCACTGAAAAAAGGATGCTGTCCGACTGGCTGCCCAACATCAAAGGGACATGGGGCGACACTCCTGTCTACTTCTATGATTCCGGCAAGCCCGGCGCGACGGTCCTCATCTACGGAGGGGCCCATCCTTACGAGCCGGCAGGGACCATCGCGGTTTATGTGATCATGGAGAACCTGCAGCTGAGCAACGGAAGGTTCATACTGATTCCCAGGGCCGACATGAGCGCCTCCACGGAGGGCATCCTCGGCAACGCGTATCCTCAGTACCTGCACATACCGACTTCCTGGGGCCAGCAGCAGTACAGGATAGGCGACAGGGAGACCGCCCTTATCGACCAGTGGCCGGACCCGTTCACCTACGTACACTACCCGTCCAAGCAGAACCTGGCCTACCAGGACCTCAGGAACTTCAACCGCACTTTCCCCGGAAGGGCTGACGGCACCCTCACCGAGCGCATGTCGTTCGCCTTCATGGAGCTCATCAGGAACGAGAAGGTGGACCTCGTCATCGACTTCCACGAAGCGTCCTTGATGTACCCCGTGGTCGACACCTACGTCACGCATCAGAGGGCAGAGGACATAGCCATGATGGCCGCAATGTATTGCCAGTTGGAGATGCCGATGAAATGCGAAGTCTCCCCCAAGGGCCTAAGGGGCCTAACACATAGGGAGATAGGCGATTACAGCGACGCGCTCTGCGTGCTCATCGAGACGGCCGAACCTTTCATCGACAGGGTAGTTGGAAGGGTCACCGAACAGCTGATGATCGACGGCAAGGACGAGTTCCTGGAAAGGGCCTCCGAGAAGGGCCTCCTCTATACGAGCTACGACATCAACGACGCTCCCACCATCGACCACCGGGTGGCCAGGCTGCTCACCGCCTCGCTGGAGCTGATAAAGATGTACGATCAGTTCTATCCCGACAAGGCGGTCGAGTTCTGGTACCCGCGTTTCACGGACGTTAAGACCAACGGGCTCGGCAGCTACCTGCACGATCCTTCTGCAGCCGATCCTTCGCGCGTATTCGAGAACTAGCGTATTCTTGGGGGCCTTCGAGTTTTGAGGGCCCCCAAGATGGCCAACATATACAAGCAGATGGCTAAACTACAGGACGTGGCGACGAAGATCTACTCCACCGATCCTAAGGGCGCGGTGTCGATGCTCAGCAAATACTGCTACAACACCTCCGTGGGCTGGTTCAACGATTGGCTCAAGCTTGGAACGAGCTGCTGGCCAAGTACTGGAGACAGAGCACGTTCCCGACTTCGTGGAAGGACTGGACCAACCCGGCAGTCAACACTGAGATAGTCGAGTGCTTGGGAATATAAGGAAGAAACCGACTGATAACAAAGGCCCGGACCATGCGGCCCGGGCCTTTGTGATTCCCCCGTTTGGATCCCAAGGGGTGCCGCCTCCTTGTGTACCTCGCAGGCCATTGTCCGACCACCCTCACGCCTTACGGGCCGCCGGCTTCATGCTTCGGTCGCTTACGACCCTGGTGGTAGCATTCAGCAGTAGTATGAACTTCATCATATGTGGCAGGGCAGGATAAAAAGAGCCCCGGGCCTTGACGGTCCGGGGCATCGGGTCATGCTTTACCGCTCGGCATCATTTGCCGGGCATCGAGGTGAAGCCGATGAGGTCGTTCCACCACTGCGGGAACGCCGTCGTCTTCAGGTAGGTCGAACCGAATACGTACTTGCCTAGGAGCTTGTCGCCCAGAAGCAGCCAATCCTCGTGCCACGCCACCGCGTTCGCGTAAGCGAACTCGCTGATGAGGCTGATGGCGGCCTTAGGATCGGTCTTGTAGAGCTCCGCCGCCTTCTCCTGGATGAGCGGCACCATGGTATAGAGCATGTCCATACGAGGCTGCCTGAAATCGTGTATGTCCTTTACGGCCGCCTGGTACTTGAGAGTAGAGAGCTCCTGTACGTATGTGTTTGTCCACCAGCCGGAATCGCGCCTGAACGGCTGATAACGGCTGCCGGTCTGATAGAACGCCGGCAGGCTTCCCATCGCCGCCCATAGCGGTGTCAGGTAGGTGGTGTCAGGTGCGCCGTAGCCGTACCAGACTACGCCCTTGATCGGATCGGGCAGCCATGCCTTGGTCTGGCCGATCATGAGGTAGCAGGTCCTGTGCATGTTGATCGTGCGCTCCCAGCCGCCTCCACGAGGGTCGGAGTTGGGGTATCTGAGAGGGTTGCCCCAAGGTCCGGACGCCGCGCCCTTGCTCATGTCATATTCGGTCCCTTGGTAGTAGTCCGCCTTGATGTTCCAGACATCCTGCAGGGACATCTTCTTCTCCGGTTTTACGGAGAACGGGAACCTCTTGTCGGTCGATACCAGCTTCAAGGCAGGTGCCACGAGGTCGAAAGCGCGCCACTCTCTCCTGGTCGAATACACTCCGTTATAAGGGGCGTAGTTCTCGTAGCAGAGGAACGGCTTGCCGGCCTTCGGATCATACCAGCCCTTTTCGGTGGCATAGGAGATGATGTTCGGAGAAGCCAGGTAGTTGGCGGTGTCCTTAAGGTCTATCTCGCCTATCCTGGCCCTGTTGGCTGCCACGAAGAAATGGTCCGCGGGAATGCGTACCGCAGCCCATATGTCGCGGCCGTAGAACTCGGCGATCCATACTTCGTTGCCGTCGGCGATGTCCATGGTTTCGCCAGGGCCGAGCCAGCCGTACTTCTCGACCAGTGCGCCCATGATGAGCACCGCTTCACGCGCCGTTTTGGCGCGCTCGAGCGCTATGTCCTGCGCCAGCCAGCAGTCTATTATACCGGGGCTGTCGGACACCATCGTCTTGTAGATGGCCTTCTCACGATCGTTGGTACGATCGTAGCTGAACGTGGACTCTCCCATCGAGACGCCCACTTCATTGATGAAGGAGTAACGGGAATGCAGGTATGAGTAGGTCTTGGCAACCTGGGGGATCTCACCGGCTACCATCGCCTGACCGTTCATGCTCTTCGTATATTCGACGTTCGGCCAGTTGGTATAGTCGATGTAATCATGACCGTCTATCACCAAAGGCCTTGTCTCGCCTTCCTTGTGCTCACCGCCCTTGATGATCCAAAGCCTGAAGTCGGCTACCGTGGAGTCGTCATTGTGGGTTACCATGGTAGAGCCATCCACGGACGCCTTGTTGCCTACGGCGACGATTGTGCAAGCATAGCTTGCCGTACTGAGTGCCAACACGATCGCAATCACGACTGAAAGAAGCAGGACTCTCTTTTTAAACAACATTGTCACTTTCACGCTCCTTTATAAGTCACTGATTTTCATGCCTACCTAATACTCTTGCCCTCTCTCCTCCCATCGTCAAAGAATGTGCACCGTATCCCAACCTTCTTCCTTGGTTCGTACCATCCTTGGACAAAACGACTTTTTTTGGAAGTCGGTCAATATTAGTATACTACGGGAACTATTAGTCTATCGATAATCTAGGTGGCCCGCATAAACTAATAGGACAATGCGTTAGTCATGTAACAGCGCTTGTAGCTGCAAATCAAGGATCTTGCGCATCGAATGCGCAACGACCCACTTCAAGAGTATTAGCAGGCTGGAGGGCTTGTTTCCACTTGTTTGGTTTTCAAAGTTCTATACAAAAAGGTGGCGCCTTCTTGGACACCACCTTATGGAAGCTTAGGGATGTATTCTTATCTAGTTGACCGAAAGGGATACAGCTTCAGGTTCCGGAAGCGGCATAGGAGAGGTGGCTCCGGTGTACTCTACCCTGATGTCATAGAACGTGATGCCATAACCTTCCTCAATATCGTCATAGGCATACGTATTTAGATTGGGACCGAACCACTCGGAGTCATAATAGACAAGGTCGAAATCGGCGTACTGCACGTTATTTATCCTGATGCTTATGTTATCGCCAGTCTTCTTTATTACATATGTGTTGAAGCCCTGCCTGACTATACCGGGAATCCGTCCGCTATCAGTGTAGTGATAGTATTCATCTATTTCACCCTCGTTATGATCGTATATATACCTTGATTCATTCTCGTCGTCGCCGAGGTACATTTCCATGTGCACATCGTTAAGGGTGGTCCCATACCACGTTCCGTCACCCAGGCTGATGCCGAGTTCATATCTATGGTCGGCATCAACGTTGGCTTCGAAGAATACTGTGACCGTGAAGTCTCCCGAGAATCTCAACGGGCAGGCGATATTCCCGTACTGTAGGTTCAATCCATGGGGCGTGAATTCATAGGTAGTTCCCTCAGGAAACCATTCCCCGGATGAGTTGGCTAGACTTTGTTCTGCTTTGAAGCTGAAGTAGTAATTCTTTTTTACGCATCCGGATAATGATAAGATTACGATCATGACTGCCACGATTATCACCAGTCTTGCTCTTTTCATTCTATCCCTCCTTTTCGAAATAGGTCAGTAGTTTAAGTATTATAATAATAGTTTTTGGTAATTACTAGTGTCCAGCACGTAGAGTGTACTTTTACTGATTCATTCCAATCCCTAGCTGTTGAATAGACCGGCCCTTGACACCAAAGGCCGGTCTATCAGCTGTGTTCCCGTAGCTTATGACTATGATTATAAATCGGAATCGTCCAAGGCAACTAGAATTGGTGTTGGAAATATTTCTTTGTGCTGTTCGATATCCTTACAAGCATCAACATAACAGGCACTTCGGTTAAGACGCCGACGACAGTCGCAAGAGCGGCGGGGCTCTGGGTGCCGAACAAGGAGATAGCTACCGCCACAGACAACTCAAAAAAGTTGGATGCGCCAATCATACCCGCAGGTGCAGCTATATCGTACGGGAGCTTCAACAGCCAGCTGGCGATGTATGCGATGAAGAATATTATGAAGGTCTGTATTGTCAACGGTACCGCTATAAGTAATATGTGTAGGGGGTTCTTGGTAATCACTTCCCCTTGGAACGAGAATATTATCACCAGCGTAAGGAGCAGCCCCGCTATCGTGACGTTGCCGAATTTCGGTATGAAAGCACTCTCGAAGTAACCTAGTCCGTGTTTCCTGATAACGTAACTGCGGGTTACCGCCCCTCCGATAAGCGGGATGACGACGAACAGGATAACTGACAGTATTAGGGTGTCCCAGGGGATCTTGACGCCGCCTATGCCAAGGAGGAACGCCACTATGGGTGTGAAAGCCACCAATATGATAAGATCGTTGGTCGCTACTTGCACAACGGTATAGGCAGCGTTTCCCTTGGTCAGGTAGCTCCATACGAACACCATGGCCGTACAAGGGGCCGCGCCAAGAAGTATCGCCCCGGCAAGATATGACCTGGCAAGATCGGCCGGTATCATCGACCTGAAGATCACAAAGAAGAAGAGCCATGCGATTCCGAACATAGTGAATGGTTTTATCAACCAGTTGGTTACCCAGGTGACGTACAGTCCCTTGGGGTTCTTTCCTACGTTCCTTATGCTCTGAAAATCGACCTTAAGCATCATCGGATATATCATAAGCCAGATGAGGACAGCTATTGGCATCGAAACCTTGGCGTACTCGAACTTCCCCAAGAAAGCCGGTACGCCCGGTAAGTACTTACCGATCAGAATGCCTGCAATCATGCACAGGAGCACCCATATGGTCAGGTATCTCTCAAAGAAGCTGATTCCTTCTTTCTTATCCTTGTCCATGTAATCGCCTCATCTCTGCATATTCCCTCACCGAATCTTCTGAAGCATCTTCACGATCTCTTCGACCCTGAGGACTCTGCCATACGACACTACTTTCCCATCGATTACGAGAGCGGGCGTAGCCATGACCCCGTATGCCGCAATCCTGGAGAAATCGGTCACGTGCTCGACTACCGCTGCTAGCCCAAGCTTCTGCAGAGCACTTCTTGTCGCCGCCTCAAGCTCACTGCACCTCGGGCAACCGCTGCCGAGGATTTTCACGCTCAGCGTTCCTGCCCCGTCGGTTACAGTCGCTTCAGGCCCATTCGTATCACATCCGCCGCAACAACAGCATGTTTCCGTTTTCTCATCCGCTCTGCCTTCATCGATTTGATCCAACATCTCTCCCGTTCACCGTCCTTATGACTAAAATCCCAGATAGAACATATAGAATCCGACAAGTAGTATAAGTATGCCCATAATCACTTTCAAGAAGCCGCTGATTTTCCCGTACTCCTTGCTGGAAGACATCTTGTTCACAAAACCCATCGATGTTCCTGCGATGACGGCGAGCATGCCGTGTCCTGCCGAATAGAACAGCAACAGCAAGATGCCCCAGGCCATGCTCGCCTTGCTCGAGACTATCGTAAGTAGCGCTATCAACACCGGTGTAGAACATGGTGATGAGAACAAGCCCCCCAGGATGCCTGCGATGAACGCGCCGATATAACCTTTCCCGGGGCCTATCGAGATCAGCCGGTTTGCAGGGATGAGCTCGAATACGCCCCACATCTGCAGCGCCATGAGTACCATGAGTACTCCCAGGATGATGTACCACCACGTGGTCGTCGTACCAAACAACTTACCGGCGAGCGATGAGATTACGCCCAGCGCCGTGAAAGTGACAGCCGCCCCCGCGGCGAAAGTCATCGATAGTTTTAAGGCGCTCGCTGCTTTTCTCCCTGCCACGTTTCCCACGTAGCTTATCACCAAGGGGATGCTTGATAAGGAGCAGGGCATGAACGAAGACAATATCCCCGCTAGAAAAGCCATCAGCGGTGCAAGCCAGATATTACGGCTTAATGATTGCGACAATGTCTCAAGGAATCCGCTCACTTGTCAGTCACCCCCATATCGGCGAGGATTAAGCGCAGCTGCGCCTCTGTCAGCCCCCCTTGATGGAGCGTGTAAGTCCGCCCATCTACACGTTTCTCCACGAACTCAACATCCATGGTCTTTTTCGGGGAGTAAGGCGTCTTGTCGGCGTTGATGAAGATCTGGGAAGGAATGGTCTGGATCCTGAAATCCGCCGCTATACGGCCGTATTTCTTTGCATCCACGAACTTGATGAACGCCTTGCCCCGCATCTGCTCGTTGATGGCCGCAAGGACGGGCGCCATCTGTTTGCACGGGATACAGGCGTCGGACCCGAAATCGATGATGATGGGAATGCCGTACGAAAAGAGTTCTTCCAGATCAATGGCGGTCGCCTCAAGGGCAAATGCGTCATCGGTATCCGCTATCGAACGATCCTGCACATTACCATGATCGTTCTTTAGGAACCATATCGCCGCTACGACAACAAGGACTAAGACAAGGACCAGCGTTGTGACCATGGCCTTCCTTTTGTCCATCTTATGCGCCCCCATGCTCAGACTATTTTCCGCGCTTCTTTACACCTTCGAAGAAGACCCTCAGGTTCTCGGGCAACTTATACTCATCCGAACAAGAACAGGACTTAATGGCGGGGCCAAAAATACTCCTTAATATGGCTTCGGCCAAAACCTCCCTTGGAGGAACTTCATATCCTTCGCTTCCATGGGTGAAAAGACGGCAGTCCACTTTATCCCCGCTTATATCACTGCAGCAATCGCAGCTATCCTCCTTTAATTCTGAACAAACGTCCTGTCCGTTGACACGTATCGTCGGCGAAGAGAAGAAACGGCATCGCTCCGCTTGTTCGGGTGTCCCTATCTTCGTCTTCTGGTACTTGACGCTGTATCCGGCAAGCTTCAACGCCGGGGATAGGACGTCGACGACCTCGTCGAGGATGCTGCCGGTCCCGACGCAGCGGTCACATGTCTCAAGATCAAGATAGAGATACTCGACCGATATCTCCTTGGAAGCGGCGCCGGTGCTGCAGCAAGCGCCGTAGGTATCGGTCCCCGGCTTCTGCACGTTGGGAGGTAGCCAGCCAGTGTCGTCGCCGACGTAGGTGATCGCCCCCGCAGGGCAACGGTTTCCACAACCGTGGCAATGGTCTATGCACCGTCCGGGCCTATCTACTACGGGTGTCGGTGCCTTGACTTTATCGAAGACCCCATGAGGGCACTGAGCGACGCAGGAACCGCATTCCGTACATTTCCCGTAGTCTATTACCGGGTACCACGTTCTTGCCATTCATCTACACCCCGCTACACAAGAAGGAACTGAAATGCGTTAAAGGCATACCCAATAATTGCAATCCCTGCCGTGACTATTCCGACGAACACGATGAGCAACCTCGGTTTGACAGCACGGCGCAGCATGATTATTGACGGTGCCGATAATGCGGTTACGGCCATCATAAAGGATAGCACGGTACCAAGGCCGACTCCCTTGGCGAAAAGGGCCTCGGCGATCGGTATCGTGCCAAAGATATCGGCATACATCGGAACGCCGACTATAGTGGCTATGATCACGGAGAAAGGTTTCTTGTGCCCGAGGATGCTCTGTATGACACCCTCCGGAATCCAGTTATGGATCAAGGCCCCTATGCCTACGCCTGCCAGCACGTACCAGAACACCTTCTTGAATATTGCCTTTACCTGGTCAAAAGCATATTCTCTGCGTTCGGCGACAGACAGGCTTTGAGATTCGACGTCCACCGATCCAGCCGCTCTAACGAAGCTCTCAACATATTTCTCCATACCGAGCTTCTCTATCATCGTCCCACCGGCCACGGCAAGTACTAACCCTACCAGCACGTAAGCAACCGCGACCTTCGCTCCGAATACGCTCATGAGCAGCACAAGAGAACCAAGGTCCACCAAAGGGGAGGATATCAGGAAGGAGAACGTCACCCCGATGGGCAGTCCCGCACTCGTGAACCCTATGAACAAAGGGATGGAAGAGCACGAGCAAAAAGGCGTCACCGTCCCTAGGAGCGCCGCTATGACATTGGCGGTAAGACCACGGAAACGACCGAGCATCTTCTTCGTACGCTCCGGTGGGAAATAGCTCTGTACGTAGCTGACGGCGAAGATCAGAAGTGATAAGAGCACCAGTATCTTTATCGTATCGAAGATGAAGAACTGGATGCTTCCGGTGATGGCGCTATCGGCGTTGAAACCGATGGCCGAAAGGAGCGTTCCTATGGACTGATAGAGCCACTTCATCCCGAGAACCTGGTTCTGGAAAAAGTCCCACATCGCTTCTACCACTTGCATCTAGAAATATCCCCACTTTCCGTCATGTTCGGTCTCGTTATATCCTTGAGCTTCTCATGAACTATATCAACACTGCTTCGTACAAGTAAAAGTGTCTTCGCTACCTAGAGCCTGGACCGGCGTCGTTACGCTCCTTAAGAGCGTTTCGGCATGCCTGCTTCCGTCCCGGCTTATCCGATAATGCGTCCATTTACCTTCCTGCCTGCAATCCACTATCCCGGAATCGCAAAGGACCTTCATGTGATACGCCAACGACGACTGGGGCATACCCAGGATTTCGACCAACACACAAGCACACTTCTCACCGCTCCTCAGCAGTTCGAGGATGCGTAATCGTTTCTCATCGCATAAGGCCTTGAATATCTTCGCCTGTTCGCTATACTGATCACTCATGCCAATCCCTCAAATCGATATTTTTCGATATATTATAGTCACTTCGCGGATTTGCTGTCAACAGCGACGAATAGTGATGCGAGTACACCCTCCTTCAGCGGTCAACATGCCACTCATGCCATAAGTGGATCCGACTTCGCAAGTCCTTACTGGTCTTACAGTTCTCGCAGCCAGTGTGCGCCAGAATCCATATTTTAGGCAATCTTCACCAGCGTGACTTACTAGCCCTCTAGCTCCGCACTTCTGCCGGTTAGTTGATCGCCTAGTTCGGCCGGTCATTTTTCCCGTGAAGGTTATAGCGAAGTTTTATAGAATAAATGATTTTACGTGGTAGCTTGGACGTTGGGCCACTCCTCTACGACTGGAGGTGGGAAAATGTCTCCTGCATCGAAGAATCTGAGAGAGAAGCTGGGGCTTGCGCACCTGAACCCGCTCGCCCTATTGAGGCTTTCTCCCAAGACGAAGTTCGAACACGTAGTGGAGAAAGGCTATTCCACGGATGTACTCGGCTGGTTCGGCGAAGCGTGGATTGTCTTCAAATCCCGTCGGAATGCCATCATACTCGCTTCCTTACCCAGCATGATAGCCGCTTTCTTCATGATATACCTCTTCTATCGGCAACAGGGGCGCGCGACCAGCACGTCCGTCGTGCTGTTCGGCTCGTATCTCAGGACGGTGCTTATAATGTCGACAACGACGCTGCCTTCTTTCGTCGCCCTGGGTGCGCTCGTCAAGAGCGAGGATACGAAGAGGGACTACACAGATGCTTTGTGGCGCCTGCCGGGAATACTGCTCATATCGGCAGCGATGTGGGTCCCGATAGTATATAGCGGCTTCATGGGAGAGCTCGGCGTCATCGTGCGCTGGTGGGCGGTCCCTGTCGCGATATACCTGGCGGTGGCTTATTCTTTCGCGCCTTATCTTGCGGTCGACGGGCGCATGGATTTCTGGACGGCCCTTGAGACTAGCCGCAGGGCGGTGAGCAGGAACTGGTTCGGCATTGCCGGCATGTACGCGATATACTACCTCGCCGCTTGGGTCTTCTCGGCGGCGCTGTCGATGCTGCCGGGCATCTTCTCGACGATACTCGTAGTCGACGAGATGACAAAGAAGCTAAGGAACGATCCCATAGATATCATGTACGGCTTCTCCAACGCTTTCATGGCGGGGCTTTTCTACGTTTTCTTGATCTTCTTCCAGATAGTACTGGCTACTGCATATGTGCGCATATTCCGGCCGATTGGATATAAGAAGGCCGCCTAGGCGGCCTGGTTTTGCATATATAATTCTAGGAGGTGGGCTATGGATATCCATGAGATGATGCAAAAGGCGGTTCAGCTGGGCGCATCGGACATCCACCTGGTGGCCAACATGCCGCCGTACCTCAGGGTCGGGCAGAAACTAAGGCCCCTAAGCGATAGGAAACTCTCTGCGTTCGAGGTTGAGGGCATAGTGTACTCCATGATGAACGAAGTACAGAAGGAGCAGTTCATCATGGACCTGGAGCTGGACTTCGCCTTCGAATCTGAGGGTGCGGGGCGCTTCAGGGTCAACGTGTACAGGCAGATGGGCAAAGTCGGCTGCGCATGCAGGTACATACCTACCATAGTCCCTAAGCTGGAATCCCTAGGACTGCCCGTACCCGTGCTAAAGCAGATAGCCGGCCTGCCCAGGGGCCTCATACTCGTAACGGGCCCTACGGGCTGCGGAAAGACCACCACGCTCGCCGCGATGCTCAACTACATAAACCAGAACTACCGCTACAATATTATGACGATCGAGGATCCCGTCGAATACGCCCACAGGAACTCGCTGTCGATAATCAACCAAAGGGAGGTCGGCAACGACACACTTAGTTTCAACGACGCATTGAGGCATGTCCTAAGGCAGGACCCAGACGTCATACTGATCGGTGAGATGAGGGACCTGGAGACGGTCTCGATAGCCATAACCGCGGCCGAGACCGGGCATCTCGTCTTCGCCACCTTGCATACGAACGATGCCGTCTCCTCGATCGACAGGATGATCGACGTCTTCCCGGAGACCCAGCAAAGACAGGTCAGGCTGCAGCTCTCCACGACGTTGCAGGCCGTCATATCGCAGCTGTTGCTCCCTGTCCACGGCGACAACGACGGACACGTCGTCCCCGCCGTCGAGATTATGATATCCAACCCCGCCATAAGAAACTTAATAAGGGAGAGCAAGACCTTCCAGATACCCAGCATCATGCAGTCGGGCGCGAAATCCGGCATGATAACCATGAACAAATCCTTGTCGAACCTCTACATGGAGAACAAGATCACCCTGGACGACGCGCTGGCCTATGCCACCGACCTGGACGAGATAAAGAGCCTCCTCAGGGTGTAGGAATGACATCCCGCCTCACATTCGTTAATATTATTGGTGTGCTTCACCTTCCCGCGTAGGCCATACCTTCAGGCAGCGCCGCATGGGACCGCTACCTGATTCGGTGCTTTTTCCTTCGCGGGAGAACAAAGCCGGCAGCCCTGGCGTCAAAATACGTAAGGGCGATCCGGCCTGAGGAGTGATATCTTGCATTACAAGGCGCTCAGCGACGAGCAGCTGGCCGGAAAGTACCTATCCGGGGATACGAGCGCGATGACGGAGATCTATGAGCGCTACGTGGACAAGGTCTACAGGCTCGCCTATTCGAAGCTTCAGGACCATCACGACGCACAGGATGTGACATCGAGCGTGTTCCTGAAGCTATGTACGTACTTGCAGCAGTTCAAGGGGAACTCGAAGCTGTCCACCTGGATATTCGCCGTATCCTCCAACGCCTGCATCGACTATATCAGGAGGAGAAAGCCCCAGGACAGCCTGGACAGGGAAGTGGCGGGCAAGGAGGGCGAGCCCATGGGGCGCCAGTACGCCGACACTGCCCCGGGGCCCGAGGAGGAAGCGGAGAACGAGGACTTCAGGATCTATATGATGCGGCTGCTCCAGCAGCTTCCGGACATGCAAAAGGAGATATTGGAACTCAGGTTCGTCATAGGGATGAGCTACCAGGAGATATCGGACGAGCTGGGCATAGAGATGGGTACCGTCAAATCTAGGATAAACAGGGCGGTTGCAGGACTGAGGGAAGCATACAAACGATCGGAGATGAAGGGTGTTGGAATGTAAGGATTTCCGCGAACAGATGACGGAGTACTTCGCCGGCACGCTCGAGGCGCACAGGGGAAAGGCGCTGGAAGAGCACGTCGCGGAGTGCAAGGAGTGCGGCGAGGAGTTCGCGGACTTCAAGGAGATGGTCTCCGCAATATCCGTACCCATAGAGGTGCCCCAGGATTTCAGGGACAAGCTGAAGAGGATGGTCGCGAAGGAAGCGAAGAAGCAGCTGCCCACCGGCTACAACGTATGGGGCTTCCTCAAGAACCCGTTCTTCAAGGTGCTCGTGGGCGCGGCCGCGGCATCCATAGTGCTGCTCGTCGCCGGGCTCATATGGTTCGACATGATCTTCCCGAAGCCGCTGCCTGAGACCGTCGTCTCCTACGTCGAGGACAAGGCCGTAGGCATGGAAGCGATGGTCCAAAGGGGGCTGAACCAGCTGGTCCCGAACAATTCCGCGACAGCGGAGGTCAGGTTGTTTGCCAAGTACAGCGAAAACCTCGCTGCCGGCCTTGACGAGAAGGTAGTCTCCATAGGAGGGGAGGTCCTTAACAGCGCGAATAAGTCCGATCCTTACGCGCTGTACGGCATCTCACCGGATGTGCTGTCATTCTTCGTCAACTACCTGAAGACGCTTGGGCCCATAGAGGCGTCCATCCCTCGCATCACCAGTGTATCCTCGGATACCGTATACATGCTAGTTGATATAGGTCTATAGGCCGAACGGGACTCTTATCAGGAATTACAGGCCTTCCGGTTCAAAGTCCGGAAGGCCTTCTTCATGGTTGGTGCAAGTTTCATGCGTCAATAAAGGCTGACCCCCGCGACGGCCCACCCTCCGCGTTCCGGGACCATGCCCAGCCTGCAATGGCCGGCTATGACCGGGAAATCTCCGGCCGATACGATATAGCCGAACGAGATGGATACGAAACCCTGCCCCGCCCTCTTCGAGGTTATGTCGAATATCCTCATATCGGACCCCAGCTTGAGCGATGAGAAAAGCGTCGATAGCGACGCGAGGTCGATGGCCCTGTCCGCAAGGTTCTCGCTCTCCACGTAAGGCACAACTCCGGATTGGGAATAGCACATCATATGCAGCTGCGGGTCCTTGACGAAGCTCGCCTTCCAGGCCGAAAGCGCATCCAGCGCATACCTCGTTATGCCCTCCGCCTTGGGCCTGGCGTTCGGCAGCCTGTCTTCCGCGGCCATCCATCCCAGCCATGAGGCCGAACGTCCCGGGGTGTCGAAGGCGGCGCATAGCGCCCAGCCCTCTTCGGCATCGAGCATCAGCGCCTTGAGCGCTATGAACGCTGGAGTCATACTGCTTATTCCCTTGGAGGAGATCACGAGAACCACATCAAGGGTAACTGCCGATGCCGACATCTCTTCCAGCCTGGTTTCCAGCACTGTCTCGAAAATGCCGCCGAAATCGTCGCGGTTCACCCTAGCGTCCGGCTTGAGGGCCATCAGTGCGTCAAGTGCCGCCGCCTCCCTCCTGAGCGCTGCCATCGCCGGCGCGTATATTGATTTCATCCCGTCCTTTCCATTTTGGCCGGAGCCAAGCAACATCTTTAGGTCGTTCGCAAGGCGCACCGCAGGTAGATATTTTGCGACGAAGGACCCTTCAAGGATCCGTCCGATGAAATTCTCCAGGTTGCGCTTCCTTTCGGCCCTCGAGGGAAACAGCACGCCGTCGCCTTCGGGCAGCCTATCCATGAGCGCAAGTCCCGCCTTTGGGTCATAACCGCAGTAGGCGGTTATGAAGGCCGCGTACTCGTCGCACTCCGTCTCCTGGTCGAAATATTCGCCGGAAGGGGCCGCAAGAAGTACGAAACCTTCTTCAGAAAGCTCGTCGAAGGCGGCGGCATGCGGCTCTTCGACGGTCCACCTGCCGGAGCCCGGCAAGTAGTAGTGGCACGCCCTAAGATGCCTTATCTCATGTGCGAGCGCGAATGCCACCTGGTCGTCCGTGCATCCTGCCGCGAGCATGTATGAAAGGTAGATTGACCCGTCCACAAGTGAGTATGCGCTAATGCCCCTCCCGCTCGTGATATGGACTGAAAAACTGGAAGGGTCGTCGCCCGACGCTTCGGCCACGATACTTAGGATCCCTTCCAGCCTGATCATAAGCACTGGATTCTCCTCGTCTACCACGCGTTCCGGCGGTCCGATGCTTACGTCGAGCGAAGTCCAGGGCGCGGTGGACCTTGCACCGGCCTCGTCCACCGTTTCGGTTATCCATCTGTGTCCGTAAAGGAGCGCGCCCTTGACCACGATATCGGAGATCCTGTCCAGGTCGCCCTGTCCGGCCTTGCGGCCGCTCGCGGCGAATTCCAGCAGCGCGTCGGAATCCACGGCCACCCTTTCTACGTGAAGTCCGATCTTCGCGGAGACGAGCAATATTATGGCAGCTATGATGGCGACCATGGCCGCACCGATGCACCATTTTCTCTTCCATCCCCCGCGAAATGCCATTGACGCACCCCTTGTCGGCTTACCTCTTCCTGATATAAACATAGCAAATGGCCGGGTCCGCCGAAACCGGCTCCCGGCCATCGGTCTTCGGCAACGTACTACGCTTTAATGCAGTGCACGGTTATGCAGCCAGGGCCGCCGTGCGAGGCCATCGTCGGCGAAAGCAGCAATATCTCGACGATGGCGCCTTGTATACGATCCTTGATCCTGCCTGCGGCCGCCCTCGCCGAATCTATGTCGTCTCCGTGGCATACGTAGAAACGGTGCATCGCGTCCGCGCCCCTCTTCTGCACGCTGTCGATTATCATGTCCACGGCCTGGGTCATCGTCCTCGCAAGGCCGTACTTCTCGATCTTCGTGCCCTCGTCGTTCAGCCTAAGGACGGGCTTTATCTTCAATATGGAGCCCAGTATGGCGGCAGTCCTGGAAAGCCTGCCGCTCCTTCTTATGTAGCTGAAGTCCACGGCTATCAAGAAGGACTGCATGTCCGAAATAGAATCTCTTAGCGACGATAGTATCTCGTCCACTCCTCTGCCGAGCTTTGCGAGCCTTGCGGCCTTCTCCACCAGGTACTTCTGCGCGCCGCATATTGTCTTCGAGTTGAACACGGTTATCCTCGCATCGTCCACCATCCTGGCGGCCATCATGGCGTTATGGCACGTCCCCGAAAGGCCTTCCGAGATGGAGATATGCAGTACCTGCCTGGCTCTGTCGAGAGAGGACTTGAAGGCCTCGACGACATCGCCGATATAGGGCTGCGACGTCGTGGCACTGGCCCCCGATCTCAAGAGCCTGTAGAACTCGTCATGGCTGATCTCGACGTTGTCCCTGTAGCTTCTTCCATCGAGGTTGAGCAGCACCGGCGTGACCACCACGTCGAGATCTTCTTTCTCCTGTTCGCTAAGCAGCGCGCAGCTGTCCGTGACTACCTGGACTTCCTTCATCCGACCCGTCCTTCCTTTGAGTCTATGGTAACTCCCCAGGCCGTTTACCGTCGTTCTAGCCTGTTTTGGCTCATCTTATCTCCTTCTCCAGCTCGAACAGGTCCCTGATGGGGATGCCGTCATTGCCTTTTAAAGGTATGCAAGGCTTTATCTCCCTGTACCTCTTAACCTCATCGAGGTGGACTTCGCAGAGGGAATATCCCAGCCTTTGGAAGAGCCTTAGGGCGTATGTGTTGTCGTTGGTGGTCATCAGCCATACCTTCGTGCACCCTGCCGCCCTAGCGGCATCCTCTGCCATGGACATCAGCTGCCTGCCGAGCCCCTCGCCGGGCCTGATGGAATCGAGCGATACTATCTCGCATTCCCCACCCTCGATGTAGTAGGTGACGCAGGCGATTATCTTGCCCGCTTCCTCGCAGATGAAAGCGTCAAGGTCCTGTGCGTGGTAGATCTTCATCTTCGATACGAGGTAATCGCAGCCCCACCTGTCGGTTATGAACTTCGCCAGCGCGTCCCTGTCCTTTGAAGTAACGCTCCTGAACTGCATCCATACCCCCCCTTTGCTGCAAACGCCATAGTTTCGCCGATCATCCCGGGATGTGCTTCCGCCTTTCGTCTCTTTGTGATATATTGAACGAAAAAGAGGTCCCGAGGAACGCCACACTATACCGGACATGGCGTTTCTTGTTATTGATTCAATACGCCATCCCTATATCCTTCAAGGACCGGCAACAACAGGGCGCGGCGGACGCCGCGCATACGAAGGGAAGTGCTTACATGACTAGGAAGCTGGCTGTCCTATTAATGGTACTGATACTTGCAACAACGAGCGCATTCCTATATTACTACTCAAAAGGGGACGGCAGGACGTCCACTTCGGGGCTGGACCTGTTCGCGGGCGGTAAGAACTTCTTCGACGAGCAGAAGAGCATCTTGGCGACGGGAGTGGACCTGGTAGATGTCTCTAGTATCACAGCCGAAGTGAGCGTGAGCTACGCAGACGTAGAAGAGATAACCGCCCATTTCTGGGGCGATGCCACCCTGGTTTCGGGCTATCCCATCCCCGCGCTTACGGTCGAGATGGTCGGAACGACCGTCAAGATTGAAGTCGAGCCGAGGAACATAATGGGTTTCAGGATGCTGTTCAGCGACCTTAACCTGGACGTCACGCTGCCATATTCCTATGCGGCGGACCTGAAGGTGGCAAGCGTCTCGGGTGCAATAATCCTGGACGGTTTCACGGGCGGTTCCCTGGACATCGACAATGTGTCGGGCAGGCTCGAACTGGGGGATCTTGAACTTAAAGGTTCCTTGTCGGCGAACCTGGTGTCCGGCAGCATCGACGTCGACAAGGCGCTAGCGGCCGGGAGCATCTCGGCCAAGACGGTATCCGGGTCCATCAAATTCGGGGAGATCTGGTCCGATACCTCTATGAAGCTGGGTACCGTGTCCGGAAGCGTGAGGGTCGGCATCGGCGGCGACAAGGGCTTCAGGGTATCCGCAAGCTCGGTCTCCGGGCAAGTTTCGTGCGACATGCCGGTAAGGATCGAATCCTCTACCTCAAAGAAGCTGGTAGGCACGGTCGGTGACGCAAGGTCCAATCTTGACATAGAGACCGTCAGCGGTTCCATAGGCATCAACTCTCTCTAGGCCGATAGAATAACGGTATCGTATCGGAGGCTTGTGCCTCCGATTTTTTGTGCTCCTGCGCCAATAATGGAAGAAGGCGGCCCTTGACTGGATTTATTTCAATACATCCTGTTCATATGCGTTTTACAGAAGGGAATGGCTGCTTACTGTGAGAATATGATATTGACGGCAGAGCCGGTCGAATAATCTTTGAGGTGAGATGCATGTTCAAGAAAAATCCTTCGCCGCTGAGGGCGGCGCTTATCACATTCATTGCCATAGTATTCTTATCATCGCTTTCCGGCTGCAAAACGAAGCCTTTCGACATCTCGGGAACCGTTTTGGACCAGTTCGGAGATCCGGCCAGCGGAGTGAGCATAACGGCGGATACCGAGACTGCAGTGACGGATGGGGATGGGAAGTATTCGATAAAAGGCCTCACCAAGGCCAATAGTCTGGTCGTACCCAGCAAGGAGGGCTATCTGTTCAATCCGAGCCAAGCTTCGGTCAGCGGTCCTTCCAGCTCAGTCAACTTCACCATGGTCCCAGGGCCAAAAGGCGTAGGTATATCGGACATCGACATGGGAGCCTCGTTCTCGGCCGTGCTCGATACGGAAGGGCGCGTCTGGATGTGCGGCAACAACGAATACGGCGTCCTTGGCGACGGTACGAACATCGACAGGCTGTACTGGGTGAGATCGGCCGGATTGGACCAGGTGGTCGATATCTCTGCAGGATACGGGCACATCCATGCATTGAGATCAGACGGTACGGTATGGGGCTGGGGATTCGCAGGCAGCGGCCGGCTAGGTTTCAGCTCACCTTCGCTTGCCGTATCGAACCCCACGAAAATCAACAGTCTATCTGGCATAGCCTCGATATCTGCGGGGGATTACCACTCGGTAGCCGTGGGCAACGACGGGAAGGTATGGGCTTGGGGCTCCAACGAGGCAGGTCAGCTGGGAGTAGGCGATACGACCCCCAGGTCCGGTCCTGTGCAGGTCGTTGCCTTGTCGGGTGTGTCCATCATCGATGCATGTGCAGCGTCGAACTTCACCATAGCTTTATCTGACGATGGGAAAGTATGGGCCTGGGGCGAGAACTATTATGGCCAGCTCGGCAACGGCAGTACTTTAAGCAGTTCTGTGCCTGTGCAATCCGGGACACTTGACGATTTCGTGGCCATTTCGGCCTCCAGTTCGCACTGCCTTGCATTGAGATCTAACGGAGAGGTCTGGGGATGGGGCTCCAATGGTTACGGCCAGGCCGACGGCAAGACGACGTCTAATGTGTTAAGCCCCGCCAAAATCACCATATCGGATATGGCCTTAGGGATATCGGCGGGCTCGCTCAGCTCATTCATCTTCGTACCTTCCGGGGTATATGCCTGGGGCGCCAATAATTCCGGCCAGTTGGGCGAAGGTTCAACCCTGCCCAGAAACGTGCCGGTACTGTCACAGAACTTATCAAGCATGCACATGATAGCTTCCAACTATAGTTCGTGCATAGCCTTCAGCACCTTAGGAGATCTCTATGCCTGGGGCAACAACCATAAAGGCCAGCTGTGTACGGGTGACAACATAACAAGGAACAGCCCTGCGCCGATTGTCTGGTAATATAATCGACCTTTATAAAGGAGCACCGGTGAAGTTGCCGATAGGCAACCAAACCGGGCTCCTTAGGATATACCTCGCTGTATATTCCGGAGGTCCTATGGACCTTACGACAAGCCCGTTTTCGTTAAGCACCGGTGACTTGGAGAAAGGCTCCGTCATGGAGAACCTGGATCTTCCTCCGCAAGGCGATGCCGGGCATCCTCCATTAACGGCAGCCCGGCATCCATTCACCTTAGTACATATGGCTATTGCTTCTTCAGCTTCCTCGAGAACATGGCGATCGCTTTCCCCCTCTTCTTCCTTTCCTGCCAGACCGCCCTGTCGTAGCTGGCGCGGACGTAGTCGAGCTCCTTTGCCATCTTCATGTAGCTCATATACCTCCGCTCGTCCAGGTCCCCCTCTTCGACCGCCTTCAGCACCGCGCATCCCGGCTCCTTCTTATGCGAGCAGTCGCTGAAACGGCAATTTGCAGCGATCTCCTTTATATCGGTGAAGGTAGAATCCAGCTCGTCTTCTCCGGCCGTGAGACCGAAGGCCCTTATGCCAGGGGTGTCCAAAAACAGCCCGCCTTTTGGCAGAAGGTGCAGGGCCCTGTAGGTCGTCGTGTGGCGGCCCTTCGAATCTTCCTCCCTGATAGCCGCCGTCTTAGCCGCCTCGTACCCCATCAGCCTGTTCAGGAGGGTCGACTTGCCCACACCGGATGAGCCGACCACCGCGCACGTGATACCCCTCTTGAAGTATGACATGATCCTTGACGTGCCCTCTCCGCTGATAGAGCTGAACGCTATTACGTCGGTGTCGGCGGCGACGGCCCTGGCCCTTTCCGCAAGACCTTGCGCGTCCGGGCACAAGTCGGCCTTGCTTAAGGCCAGCACCGGCCGGCCGCCGCTGGCCTTCGCCGCCAGGACCATCCTTTCGATCCTGTTGAGGCCGTAGTTGGCGTTCATGGAAACCATGATTATCAGATAATCGAAGTTCGCGGCCACGACCGTTTTCTTCCAGCCTACCATCGTGTCGGCCCTCTCAAGGCAGCTGAATCTCGGGAGCACGCTTGTTATCTGGGCGTGGCCACCTTCGGGGGCGAGCCTTGCCGTTACCCAGTCGCCCGCGACCGGCCTAGGGCCGCCTTCCGCGAGCATTCCCCCTGACATCACAGCCTCCAGCTCGCCAGCCTCGGCCGCGATGACGAAGCCCAGCCCGTGGTCGGCCAGCACCCTTGCTCTGATTGTGCCTTCCGCCCCCTTCGTCCTCTTGTACAGTTCCTCTATCCTTTGCGAATACCCATATTCGCCCAGGTCCAATCCATATCCCATCCTTTCGATGTACTGGTCCGCCGCCCTAGCCGCCGGCGCAATACAAAAGTCCGCAGAGGCAGGCCTCTGCGGACTCCATCAAAAGGGATCGTGACCGATCCTTTGATTCCACAAGGTATCCTCTGTACCGGGCGACGGTCGAAGCACCTGCCCGGCGGCTATCCGTTTATGTCTGCGACACCCTCGCCGTCTTCGTCTCTTTCATACGGACCACCCCTTTCGAACGTGGAATGCTTCCAGGAAGGATTATAGCGTAAAAACGAAAAAGGCGCCTCCATTTTTCGGAAGCGCCCTCAAGATGGTATCCCGATACTTTATCTCCCTAAGTACGCGCTATTTAAGCTCGAAGAACCTCATGTCGGTCCTGGGGCTGCCGTCGTCGTTGAGCATGGGCTCGTTCAGGTAGTAGAAGATGTTGAGCACGCCGCCCTGGCCTGTCTTGAGCCTGACTCCCGCCAGCACGCCGTTGGGCATCTGGTAATAGATCTCGCCGCGGTACTGGCCCATGATCTTCCCGTAGATCTCGTCCATCAGCTTGTTTAGCGATTCGGCGAACTTGACGTCGTCCAGGCCGGTCGCGGCCTTGAATAGCTTGCCGTGGAAATCGCCGTACGCATACCAGTCATAGGTCATGAAGTCGTTCATGCTCACGGCGTACTCAGTCTGTACGCAGGCGAGCTTGTCCCCGTCATACGCGAGCCTTACCAGTATTTGCCCCTTATCGTAATTGGTCTTGCCCTCGACGCTCTTCCATGTACCGACGCCGGCGCCCTCGGCGAACTCGATCTTCACCGCGGCCTCTATCCCGGCCTTCGCATCAGCGTACTTCAAGGGCAGCTCAGCGTTAATCTTGAAACCTGCCGATACCGCCGATGCCGCCAGCAGGACGATGACAGCCACGACCGCTGCCATGTAGCGCTTTCTCATGCTTATTACCTCCTCAGAGACATTTATGATGTACCCGGCTCTGCCTGAGTCTATAGTAGATTCAATGGTAGATGCGAAATGTCCTGCAATCCTGCCATATAGTTGTCATTTCTTTTGGCATTTGTCGCAGTAGTAGATGCTGCCGCCCAGATAGCTCTCCTTCACCACGGTGCCGGTCCTGCATCCTTCGCAGGCCGTACCCGCCGTGTTCCTGCCCATCCTCGTCCTATAGCCGCCGTGCCTTCCGTAGAGGTCCGTCTCGAGGTCCCTGCCGCCTTCGTCCCTCATCCTGGCCAGCACTTCCTTTATCGCCCTGAACAAGGACCTCTTCATGCCCTCGTCGAGGGTGGAGACCTTCTTCTTCGGATTGAGCCTGGCTTCGTAGAGTATGTCCTGCAAAACCCCGTTCCCCAGCCCCGGCACCCTCTGCTCGGTCGCCAAGAACGCCTTGAGGCTCAGCGAATCGGTGCTTGGCCTGAAAAGGCCGAGGAAATGCTCATAGTCGAAGGCCGCCGATAACGGGGACGGCTTCAGCCTCGAGTTGAGGTAGTAGACGTTGTCATACGAACCTTCTGCGAAAAGCGCCAGGCCCCCGTACATCTGCACCGAGGCCGCGAGCGACGAGCCGTCCTCGAACGTCATGAGGAGCTGGTGTTTGGCCGGAAGCTTCTCCCCTTCCTCGTAAAGCCTTAGGGACACTCCGTCGCTGAATGCGAGCTTCATGCCTCCGAAATCCAGCTCCACCATCCCGCCCAGTCCCCTGGCCGACCTAAGCTTTTTTCCGATCAGCAGTTCGCGGTAGCTTTCAGGGTCCTTCGTGAACCATGCGAACTTATGGGGCGAGGACCCCGCCACCACTTCCCTGACCTCAAGGCCCGCCAGCCTTTCTTGTACCTGCATTGCCAGCACCGCGGCTTCGGGTATCTCGAGCAAAGACAATCACTTCTTTCTTATCGGAATCACTATCTTCGTCAGCAGCTCGGCCTCCTCCACCTCCTGGGGCGAGTTGAAGTAGTACTCATAAGCCGGGCCGCACCTTTCGTACCCGTTGTCTTGCATCCACTTATCGAGCTCGATGTAGCTAGCGCTCATGCTAGAATAGGGGCCCTCGTGCATGAGCTCGGCCTGCAGGCCCTCGGGGATGGTCCTGCACATGACGTCGCCCTTGGAATCCAGCAGGCGCATGGTCGGGAAGCCCATCTCCACGTCGAGGTCCTTCATGTCCATGTTGTAGTACGCGGTATACGGTATACCGGCCGGCTGTTCGCCCTCCTCGACCAGAAAGCCCATTATCCTCGAGTAGCTCTCCCCTATGATCCTGGGCATCTCGGCCACGTCGCACCTCTTCCTCATGTAGGCCACCGGTTGCGCCTTGGAATCGACCTTCTTTACGCTATACTTCATACTTGTTTCCTCCTTCCTGTAAATAAATTGAATGTGGACAATCGTTTTCCTTCAATTTGTTAGGGCCCACGAAGAATCTTTTCCGCGCTACTTGACAATACATAGTAGTGTGCTATGATCAAACCAGCTACTATGTCATGCATAGGAGTTGGTCACATGGTCAACGATACCCAGCTCATGAAGGGGATACTCGAAGGGTGCATGCTGAAGGTCATGGCCGGCGGGCAGGTGTACGGCTACAGGGCCGTGGAGATCCTCAGAGGTTACGGTTTCGATGTCAACGAAGCTACGGTATACCCCATACTCCTTAGGCTTCAGAACAGGGGGATGCTGAAGGTCGAGAAAAGACCGTCGCCTTTCGGTCCCGACAGGAAGTACTATTCCCTGACGAACGAGGGCGAAGCCGGGCTTGCGGATTTTACTAGGAGCTGGTCGAAGCTTCATTCGACCGTCAGCAAGATAATGGAGGATGATCAGAATGACTAAGAGGGGCAAGATGGCGCTCATCAGCTCGGCACTTTTAGCACTGGTAGTGATCGCGAGCTCCCTGTTCTGGGCATACGGGACGAAGGACGGGCCCGGATCGGAAGGCACGATCCTGATCGCCGCGATAGTGCTCGTTTCCATAGCCTCCGTGGTTATCGTCTACGTCCTAAAGACCAGGAAGCGCGCCGATGAGAAGCTGCTCGGCGGGCCTTTCTACGAAAAGTACGAACAGGTAAAGGAGATAATAGCCGGGTCCCAGCTAACAGGGCGGCTGAAGGCCGACCTTGTCGATGAGGTGCTCGACATGCTTATCACGGCCCAGAGGGCAGGAAGGGCCCCGGAGGATGTGATGGCCGACGCGAAAGACTTCGCGGAAGACGTGATCGGCTCGTTCGCCAGGCCGTCGAGGCTTGCGCTGCTCGGCCTTTTCGACGGCGCCGCCGCCTTCTCGCTATTCGTGCTCAGCATCACTTTCCTTAACTGGCTCGAGGACGCTAAGGTGGGTTTCTTCCTTACGAAGATGGACCTTTCCATGATGGTGTTCGTGGCATTTGTCTCGTTCCTTCTCATACCTGCGACGAAGCTTCTAGCTAGGGCGAAGTTACCGTGGGCGTACCTGCTGCCTTTGGCGGGCGGGGCGCTCTTCGTGCTCGCGATGGAAGCGTCAAGGAGATACCTGTACGACGTCGATGCCATAAGGGCCTTCATCGAGCGCGAAGTCGTCCCTATACC